>Ga0208695_1000020_pt1 | contig 274803 bp, 219 predicted proteins | sample AD_UKC111_MetaG_FD_184449 | JGI IMG/M metagenome (GOLD analysis project Ga0208695, IMG submission 184449) | Active sludge microbial communities of municipal wastewater-treating anaerobic digesters from Hong Kong - AD_UKC111_MetaG (SPAdes)... | ecosystem: Engineered > Bioreactor > Anaerobic >...
TTAAACAGACAAAACAAATGTGATAATTTTTTATAAGAGAAATAACAATCGATAAAAATAAACAGCCTAATTTTTGTCCATTAGAAGCTTCGCTGTTTTTTTTAGCCTAATTTTTGTCCATTATACCCAATAGTTCAAAATGCTGCCCAAGTGAGTTCTTATTTAACGCCCTAATTAGGAATAATAAACTTTTTGTGGATCACGTTGTTGTAGTTACAATTTAAATTACAAATGAAACGTAGTGAAATGCTATTATTTTTAATCATTGTCATTGTTATTTACACAGCCGTGAATTATTATCTTTTCAGAACGGCAAAGTTATTTTTACCCAAACACGTTAATATATTCGCTATTATTTTCTGGTTTTTAGTCATTGCATTCCCACTTGGGCAGTTACTTGAAAGAATTTTCCCCTCCGTTTTATCGGATGCCTTAGTTTGGGTTGGGAATTTTTATCTTGGAGCAATGGTTTATGGTTTAATTTTAGCCTTGATATTCAGTCTTTATCAGCTTTTAGCAGTAATATTTCCTTCGTTTAAGATTAATTTTACTGATATTCAGCGATATACAATTTTTTGGTCGAATTTCTTGCTTATCGTTTTTATTGAAATTATAGGGTTTTATAATTCAGAACATCCACATCTTAAAGAATTTAGAATAAAGATGGATATTTCTAGGCCATTAAATTTAGTGTTTGTTAGCGATATTCATTTGGGAAGCAGTTCAAGCAGAATGCGCACTCAAAGGATTGTTGAGCTTATTCAATCCGAAAAACCTGATATAATCGTATTGGGTGGGGATATTTTTGATGGGGACATACAACCCGTGAAACGACAGCACAAGGCTGAACCTATTTTTCAACTAAAAGCGCCTTTAGGAGTTTACGCGGTGACAGGGAATCATGAGTATATTGGTGGAGGATTAGCCGCCAAAAACTATTTAAAAACAAATGGGATTAGGCTCTTGGAAGATGAAAGCGTGCTGGTGGATTCGCTTTTTTACCTTATTGGCAGAGAGGACCGTGATAAGGAACGTTTCGGGATGGGACAAAGAAAAACAATAGAAGAATTAACCCACTCACTCAATCAGAGTTTCCCAAAAATCCTCATCGACCATCAACCTTATGAGCTTGATAAAAAAGCAAAAGCTGGCATCGACCTTACTCTTTCTGGACACACACATAATGGACAGTTATGGCCTTTCAACTATATTACCGGTTGGATTTATGAAGTAGGTTATGGTTTTCTTCGGAAAGGCAATACTTTAATATATGTTTCGTGTGGTGCAGGGACATGGGGTCCACCCATTCGCACCAATAGCAGGCCAGAAGTAGTTCACTTCGAGATTATTCCTTCTGACACTGATCATGAATGAATTCTTGAAATTCTGTTGATTTAGAAGCAGCATTCATAAATTCTATAATATATTGTTTGGCTTTTGATTGAATTTGAATGGGAAGTTCAGACTGATCGATTAATCTTAAAAAATCATCCTGAAAGGAGATTAATCTCTGCATTTCATTCAGAAGTAATTCCTCAGAGCTACAAATTCCTTTATAGGGTGTATCGAAGGGATTTTGGACATACTGTTTAACAAATTTACTATTCGAAAAATATAAGGGAACGGCAACTGGTGGAAAATCCCTCATAGAAACCAATTGTAAGCCATGCAGTCTTTGTACTGACCAATTGGAATTCCCAATCATCCATTCAAAAAGCGAAACTCTTGCCATAGTTGTCGATTCACAAAAATTGGGATGAAGTAAATATAAATCTAATAACTTACCTCTATATCTCTTGGCCATCTCGTTGGGATATTCTATGAGCAATGCCAATGAAGAACTGATTTTTATTGCTTTACCTGTTTCAATGATATTGATACGGCAAAGTCGTGAATAAAAAAATACTGGGTGGAATTTTTGAAACAACTGATAGGCTAAATATTCGAGCATCAGGCTATTTGTATCCTCCTTTATGGGCGTATCACATAAAATTAAGAGTTGATATTTGTCTTGTCCTTCCCAGATGCTCCCATTTATTTGCTTTTTGGGCAAATCGATACAAATAATTGGGAAACAGGTAAAATCAGGTTTTTCATTCAATTCATCTACAACAGAAAATTTAGCCTTAAATGTACCTTGCTCATGGTTGGTCTTATAACTGAAACTACCTTTATGGCTTTCTTTAGAAGGAGAATATGAACCCAGAAACTCAGCCCAGGGAAGATCCAATTCCAATTCAAGAGGAGAATGTTCTATCCAAATTTTGGGGTATGGAATCATGGTGATTGTATCTATCATCTGAGCCTGATTTGGTGTATTCATCCCCATAAGAAAAAGGATGAGAAAGCAGAATATAGTTATTTTCTTCATTTCCAATAAATCATTCAAAAAGAGGTGTCCTGTTTCCATTTGCATCGACTATAAAAAATCGATTTGAATCAATCAATAATGCCTGAGGAATATACTTGCCATAATAAAATGGAACATTGATGGCAATTACCTTGCCATTGTGTCTTGAGTTGATTTGTGGCACCTCAGAATGGCCAATAACGATATGAGAAACTTTGTAAAAGCTTAGCACACTGTCGATATGTGATTCTGGTAAAGTTGAAAAATAACCATATTCTTCCAGCAAATCTCTGTACCACAGTGGGCCATCATCCATCAACATGAATAACTCGAGTTCATTCAATTTATGCCGTTCAGTAGTGAAGATGTTATAGATAATATTGTTTATCTCGCTTATAGACAATCTTTTATGTAATAAATCAGGTCCAATTCCACCATGTACAAAAAGTACATTACCTATTTTTATGATAACTGGCTTACTTCTAATATAGCGTCCTAATTCTGTATCTAAAGTATAGAACTGCCAATAATCCATAGAGAAATATTCGCAAATATTCCGGTATTTCTGCTCAAGATATCTATGATCACCAATTAAAGCCATAGTTTCATGATTTCCTAAGATAAAGTGAACGCGTCCACCATGATTTTGAGCTTCATTTTCAAGATTCTGAATGAACCAAAGCAGCTCGGTTACTTCATTCCCTCTATCAAAAATATCACCAATGAAAACCAATTCACCTTTTCCCCATATCCATGTTAGACTACTATCAATTACTTGGTTTCCTATGAGTAAACGAACGAGAGATTCTAAATCTCCATGTAAATCCCCTATCGCCATCAAGCGATCAGGCATCTCCAAGCTATGGGCAGGACGAGCATAAGTTCGCTGTATTTCTATAGGGTGAGATAATAAAGGCGATTGCAAAACGTAAGGTAAATGGTTGACTTGGATGAGAGCTGACTTTTCGCATAAGCGATGATTTCGAGTATAATAATGCTTAACTTCAAAGTTGGTTGAATCCTTCCATTCTATTATAGGTCCGTCGGTATAGGGCGGCCAGTTGAGTGCATTTTCCTGCATTCGAGTAAAATGTCGGACATAAGCAGCAAGTTTACTATCCGTCGCCGAACGAATATAGTCCAAAGGGATTTTCCCTGATTTATCCTTGGCCAACAGATTGGCTCCTGCTTTCACAAGATATAATAATGAACTCAGCTGATTGCCTTTTATACAAAGAACTACAGGAGTATTTCCCTTGTCGTCACTTACATCAGTTTCAGCCCTGTTATCGAGTAAAAGCTTCACAATTTCTGGCTCATCATTCTGTATAGCTAAAATCAATGGAGCTTCGGATTTAGATTTTATATTCGGATCGGCTTGATGATGGAGCAAATAAGCAACTACATCTTTTTGCTTGAGCTTGATAGCTAAACTCAATGCAGTTTCGGTTTGCTCTGCATCGAGGTAATCGTTTATTCCCAGATGCCTTGCTTGCATGGCTTTTATAATGGAAGAAGTGTCATTGGCTAAAATATATTGACTTATTTCCTGAAGAAATGATTTATCCATTGCTTTAACTGAAATATGCAAAAAACTAAAAATCAATATACTAACATAAGTAATTATACTTTTCATCCTCCTCTCTCCTATTCCTAAAGCATTTATTGATGGCATGGCGCTTTGAAAACTTCAAAAAAAGTCTTTTGGTTATCTAAATTCTTATAAAAATTTATCAAGTGTTCTTCCATCACTTTCTTTTCTTTTGAGCTCAGATAAGGAAATAATCGGAGCGTATTCAATAGGTTTTGCTCTTTTTTTTGAAAGATTCTTGCGGTAGAAAGCAATAAGGTATCAGAATAACACTCGCCTAAAAATTGGCGCTGAGCTTTTATTTTTCCCTCCAAAGCAGGTTTTGCATAGGGTGGATTCACCATCCGACTCCAATCGAAATCATAGGGAACTACTAAAAGCGGTTGATGTGGATTTGTGATTAAAATCTCGACATTATGTGATTGAGGAATAGACACATCTGTGTTACCAATCATATATTGAAACATTTCGACCAATAGCCGTTGAGAAGAATCCGTATCTTTTGTACTCACCAAGCTTGCTTTGATGACTTTTGCATTGAGTCGTTTAGCCATATCATCATCATCTTCGATGGCAAAGGCAAAACGTGTCATCGAGTTTTCGGGCTGATTGCTGTTGATATAAGTTACCTTGAGCAATCGAGTAGCAAAACTCGTATCGCTTAGTTGACGAAAAAGTCGGTAAACGAGATATTCCTTCAAAACATAAGTTTCATATTTCTTATCTTCTATTTTACAGCAATTTACCAATTTTATTTTATTCAGTCCTTCAAATACACTTCCCTTTACTTTCTTTTTATCGAACTTTATGAACAATGGCGGGAAACTACAATTTTCTTGATTGCAGCGAAATTTGCCACGTTTTTTTAATTCCACTGGAATAATGCGCTCATTGCCATTTTCAAAATATATCAAACTTCCTTGAAAATTTTGAGGATTTTTACAATCATCTGAAATGATACTTTCGAAAGGAGCCACAATTTTTATGTTCAACAGCGCTGTGTCTTGGAAAAAGGGCAAGACTGAAGAATAATTTTGGGCTACTGAAGTAGAAAATTCAATCGAGAGAAACAATAAAATTAAATTGAATTTCAATGATTTATGTTTTAGAAAGGAAACTATTTTCATCGAAAGCTTTTTCATCATAAAAGTCAATTTTCTTTTTATCATAGAAATAATAAATCACTAGTTTTACATTTTGGCGATCGAAATCAATTTGGCCTACCTCTACTCTATTAATTTTCAGTCCAGTACGCCTTTCTAAGTCCTCAATGAATAATTTCTTGTTTTGGGGTTTTATGTATTCGAGATTATCATATACAATAGGTTTACTCGATTCATGCCTGTACATCCAATAATATTCCGATAAGGCTACTGCGATCAATACAACAGCATTGGTAAAAACGAGCTCGGCTAAGCTAATGCCAGTAGTTAAAGCATTTACAATAGAAAGTGCTATCACTACAAACAAATAGGTCATTTCCTTAATGGGCATATTATCGGTACGATATCTCAATATTCCAAAAACCGCAAATAAACCCAGCGCCATTCCCAACTGAAGTTGAACATTCTCGAGAAGATAACTCAGCGAAAAAATGGTAATGCCAATCAACATGTAGGTAAAAAGATAAGTTTTTCGCTTAGAAGTACGGTAATAAATGTAACGTACCAGAATAACCAGACTCAATAGATTGAACGAAAACCGAGCAATGAGTTCATATAAACTCGGTAGATCGATCAGTTTGTTACCTAAAAATGATAAAGTGTTAATGTTTAGCATGGTTTGAAGAAATTAAGATGCAAAATTACAAACAAAGCATTAATGTCAATAAACCATTGAATTTCAAATAACTATAAAAATTCAAAATGAAAAATGATGAGGAAGATAGCAGAAAATTGAGGTAAGAATTTAGTATTGATAGCTATTTTGTAAACTATACATCTTTTAAAGCTCCTTGGTTGAAATGAATAATGCGGAGACACTTTTAAAGATTTTTTCGAAAAAATTGGACGAAACAATTGGAGATTCATCTAGCGGTTCTTGCTCGAGCACTGATTCCCGAATATAAGATTTCGAGGAAGATGAATTCTCATTAGAAACTTTAATAAAGTTCTGAATCATTGGTTTACTTAATTCATCAAGATACTTCTCTCTGTTCTTTTGAATCTCAGAAAATAATTCACTACGCATTTTTTCAGCTATTTAAGTTTTTTCTGAATGGCCATCCAAAGATAAAATATAAAATTCCTGTTTATTAGATAATTAAGCATAAAATCCTACTTAATTACAAATTAAGCAAAACTTAATTAAGTTAAATTTATCCGAATTAAGAAAATTTATTGACTTAATTCAGCAGATTAAATACTTTTGCCAATTCATTTTAGGCAAGTTGATGATATGAATTCCATCGTTTCATTTACGGAATCCCCTTCGCTTTGTTTGCTTAGGTTTGCAGTCGAAGCAATAGATGGAATCGATAAAGGCCTGATGATATACTATCAAATGCCCGGCAACAAGCTTGTGGTTCAAAGTGCCTTAAAGACTCAAGACAGAGAATGGGAAATTCAATCGATTAATACTGAGGAATTTTTTGAGTATTTTAGAAACGAGCGCCAACGTAAGGCACAATATCAGTGGTTAGGTACAGAAGATTTGCCTTTCGAAGTCAGCAATCGCAATTCTTTAACTATTTTCGATGAATTAGACCGTAATATTTTATTGCTCAGGTTTCCTGACGAAAGCGATCAAGCCTCGAATCTACTTTATCTCTATTTTAACCCAAGATATAAGTCAACCTTTTTAACATCTGAAAAACAGTCATTTACAACTTCAGAAAAATCTCTTATGGCTCAAATTATCCATCGAAATCTTTCTACATTTTTAAATTGGATAATCAATGAGAAAAAATCGTTCGAGCAATTTGTCAGTCACACACAACATTTGGCCACCATGTTTCAAAACGAAAAAAGCAAGGTAGAATTGTTTGAAAAACGTGCAGGGCAAAGCCTTGTGGAATTTTCGAATGATATTTTATTAGAATTGTCTCAGGCTCACCATAAAAAAGCCAATTTGTCTCCAGCAGCCGAGGTATTGATTAGAAATTTTTCGGGGAAAATTTCTGAGCTCAAAGAAATATTGAGCAACGCATTTTATTATTCTTTGCTTTTAAACAGGCAAAATCAAGAGATCATTATAGAAGAATGGCAAATGAATATTGAGAATACTTATGCCAGACGTTTTAAACCCCAAAGTTTAAATAAAGAACGATTTGGACGAGCGGGTGAGCTATTGAGTCGTTTAGAGTTAGCGGCGCAAAATGTATTGAATGAACATTTGCCTTTAACTGGGAAAAATCTTGGCAATCATTGTGAGAAGCCAATTTCTGCTCCAGCCATCAGTGAGGCTCTCAAGAAACATAAATCCGAGATCATCGAATTATTAACACAATATCCCGAACAATGGCCCATCTTAAGGGAAGAGTTCACTCCAATTAAAAATATTCTCGTGTCTTCAACAACAAAAACAAATAGCAAAAAGGTTAGTTGATTGGATTGGTAGGAAAGAATCGTGTTTTTAAAAGCCTCGTTTATTTTCTCTCGTATTCGTTCAGATAGTGTAATGATTCGAAATATTAGGATAAGGTCTACATTGGGTTATTCTAAATTTCAATCTTTAAGAATCCAAGCACTTTGGTATTTATTAGGCAGTTTCTTTTTAGCTGCTCGAGCTGCTTCCATAGTTTCATACATATTGAGAGCCGTTCTAAATTTTCCATCTTTTTCGAGTATAGAAGCATTCACAAAACCATCATTTATCAAATTTATCTGAGCTTCTCGGGCTTGTTGAAAACTCGGATAGCTGCCAAATATCAGGTAATACTGGCCAAGAGAACCACCTGAAGGTTCTCCACGTGTAATACTCGTCTGATTCTTTGTTTTAGAAGTAAAAGAAGTAATAACTGAATCAGTGGAACAGAGACTTATTTTGGTTTCAGGGTCTTTCCCTTCTCCCAGCCAAAGTGAGGCATAACCTTTATAAATAGCCACACCGGCTGCTCTCCAGTTGTTTTTCATATATTTTCCAGTATTAAACAATAATGCAGCCGATGGAGCAACTCCTTTCCACAGTTCAATAATTTCGTCGGGTCCGGTTTTGTCAGCAGAATAATAAACAATTTCATAAGCCGAAGTGGGATAAGACGTTAGTTCTTTGGGTTTATCCCATACCGATCGTTTTTTGCTTTGTTCTTTCGGAAAGCAAAAAGCTGTCCATTGGCCTTTGTTGCTCCAACTGTGCATATTACATCCTTTTACTGAATCGGGACGGTTGATATATAAATCTCTAACATGAAGATAGGCAACATACGATAAGGACTTCGATAATTCCAACTTAGGCAAACCTTTTTGTTGTCGTTGCTGATTTATCATATTGAATAACTGCAATTCTTCTTCATTCAGACAATAGGTATCGGGAATTTTCTTGTCTTGAGAAGTTTGAGAAAAACCTATATTCTGACAAAAGAAAAGAAAAATCATCATAGTAATGCTAATTACCAGAATATTATCGTGAAGTTTTGTATGCATAGCAAATAAATTTTGAAGCTTAAACTCAAATTTCATGTTTAAAGAAGACGGCATGCACCATTTTCGGCATAAGACTTATAAAATTCGGCATTAAGTCCGGTTTTTTCAAAATAGGTTTTTTCTACATATTGTTGGAAATCAGATATTTTATTCTTATGCACGAGAGCAATTGCACATCCACCAAAACCAGCTCCTGTCATTCTTGCTCCCAAAACCCCTTCCACTTGCATAGAAGCTTCGACAAGGCAATCGAGTTCTATTCCACTAACTTCATAATCATTTTGAAGGCTTTTATGCGATTCGTACATTAACTTTCCCAAAAGCTGTATATCGTTTTCGATTAAAGCCTCAGCCGCATCTTTAGTGCGTTGATTTTCAGTAATTACATGTCGAGCTCTTTTGTAATTCACCTCGTTCTTGATTACCTTTCCATATTCATGAAAACCAGTTATGTCCAAGGCACAAAGAAATCCAATATCAACGCGCTGCTGAAGGTCGGCAAGGGCTAGTTGGCACTCTTTTACCCTCAAGTTGTATTTTGAATCGGCCAATCCTCTTTTTTTATTAGTGTTCATTATGATCAACCTATAATCACCTGTTTTAAAAGGAATGGTAGTAAATTCCATCGAATTACAATCTATTAAAAGGCAATGTTCTTTGCGACCCATTCCTGAGGCGAACATATCGAGAATTCCACATTGAAGCCCTACAAACTCATTCTCAGCTTCTTTGGCAATTTTCACCAGCTCTATCATGGGAAGTGCCGACTGATAAACATAATCCATTGCTATAGCAGTAGCCATTTCAATAGATGCAGAAGAGGACAACCCAGCCGATAAAGGCAAATCTCCTAAAAAGTACAAATCCCACCCCTGATTAGGCCATCCATAACGCTTTACAAATCTATCTATCACTCCCATGGGATATTTAAACCATTCTACTTTACCTTGCGAAGTATCTAATCCAAAAAAATGTTCGTAACTGCTTTTAAAATTTTCGGAATAAAATCGAAAACTCTGATTCAAATTAGGTGCTGCAGCAATATATGTTCCTCTATGTAAAGCCAAAGGCATTACGTAGCCACCATTGTAATCAGTATGCTCGCCTATAAGGTTGATGCGCCCAGGAGCAAAAAATACTATAGCTGGATTGCAATTCTCTGCATAATAACGATGAAAATTTTCTACAAGAAATTGAATATCAATCATTAAATAACAAATTTTAGTCAACAAGATGAGTTATATTCATTCTACAAATAAAATGTAATAAGGTGAGCTGTGAGTAAAATTAAAAATGCAGTATAATATAAATATAAATAAAAACAAATTTGATTCATAATCATAGAGTTAAGCACTATTTTCGCATCTTTTCATTAAGGGACAGATGCTTGTGAATTATAAATCTTTTAATCCAGGCCTTCTTCCTTTATAAAATTATAGATGCTTGATTTGCCAATATCGAGTATTTGGGATACTTTGGCAACCTTATTATTATATTTTTTCAGATAGTATTTTAATATTTGACGATAATACTCACGCATAGTCATTTCTTCATTGAGGAGAGTATCGAAATCGATAATGGAGTTGAATATGATATGGTCGGGTTCTATGGTATCTGTATTTGTCATGATAGCTGCCAATTCCATTACGGCTTTTAATTCTCTGATATTGCCGGGGAAAGGATATTTTTTAAGTTTTTCTTGTGCCAGAAGGGAAATTTTCAAATTAGGCATTTTATTTCGAGTGGTAAACTCATCTACAAAATATTTAGCAAGAATAAGCACATCGTTATCGCGTTCACGCAAAGGTGGCAACCATATTGGTAATCCCAGGATACGATAATAAAGGTCTTCTCTGAAATTACCTTTTTTAACTTCTTCGATAAGGTTTCTATGAGTAGCTACAATGACACGAACATCGAGTTTAATAGTATTGTTGCCTCCTATACGAGTAACTTCTTCTTCCTGAAGCACTCTAAGCAATTTACTCTGCATATTCAAGTCCATATCTCCAATCTCATCTAAAAAAAGGGTTCCCGTATTAGCTTCTTCGAATTTGCCAATCCGTCGTGTTTGTGCATCGGTAAATGCTCCTTTTTCGTGGCCAAAAAGTTCACTCTCGATAAGTTCCCTTGGTATAGCTGTTAAATTTACGGCTACAAAAGGTTTATTTTTACGTGGAGAATTATAATGAATGGCTTTGGCTACTAGTTCTTTTCCTGTACCTGTTTCACCCGTTATAGAAACTGTGATATTTGTTCTAACAGCTTTATCGATAAATTCAAAAACCCTCTGAATAGCAGCACTTTGCCCTTTAATGAGATTTTCATATTTATATTTTTTCCCGATTTCTTGTTCAAGAACTTCTATTTTTTTCTCCAGTAATAGTTTTTCATTAATATCAGCCAGTGCCTTCCATAAACGTTGGAACAAATCTTCGTCTTTTACAATATAATCGTATGCCCCTTCTTTGAGTAATTCTACTGCAATCTTAACATCATGCTGAGATGAAATAATGATTATGGGAATATTTTTTGAAGAGTCCTTAATCTTTCTCATGATTTCGAGGCCTGACATTCCAGGTAAATTATAATCTAGGCAGATTAAAGAAGGCTTTTTATATAGATTTTCGAGACATTTACGTCCATCAGGATAGATTTCAACGTCATAATCGGGATTGAGAGAAAGATGGAATTTTAGAGTTTTTGAGAAAAGAGGATCATCATCAACTATAAAAATCTTCAAAAAGTCCATAAAGAATCACTATTATAGAAACAAAATTACAAAATAATTACATCATCTCTACTGATCATGCAATTATTAATCAGCAGATGATAAATGTATTTATAAGAATTTTACCAAACGGAAATCTTGTCGATGAGGTAAAAGAGGATGTTTTGGAAACAATCGGAAGGAGAAATCATATACTCCTGCTTGATTAATAGGAATCTGACAACTAAACTTAACGGTATGCTGATCGATAACCTGCAAGTTCATTTCGTTTTTAAATAAAAGTTTATCCACTGTTCCGTTGGTTTTACGTCCAAAAAGTACTTCAAGGCCAATATCTTCGGGCGAAAGTTCTCCAATATCGAGGGTAACTTCGGCATTAAAAGTTTCTCCTTGACGTAAAGCAGGATGATCGGAGCCAGGAAATTCCAACTTTATGACAATAATGTCTTTCCAAAGTCTTGCTACACGTCTTTTCCAGTTCGAAAGAGTTTTGGCTAACTCGAAGTTATTTTGTTTAATACGCTCACCTCTTTCAAAGAGTTTATTGTAGAATTTCTCATAATATTCGTCTAATTGTCTTTTCATAGTAAAATACGGGGCAATATTGGCGATTGTATTCTTGATGTAAGCTACCCAGCGTGGTGAAACTCCATTCCAATTAGTATCATAATAAGCTGGTATTATTTCTTCTTCAAGGGTAGAATAAATGGTTTCTGCATCCAATTCATCCTGAAATTGTTCTCCGCTATAGGTAGATTCTTCCTTAATAGCCCAACCGGCACCGGGTTTATAGCCTTCTGCCCACCAGCCATCCAGCACGCTGAAATTAACAACTCCGTTCATGACCGCTTTTTCTCCGCTCGTACCAGAAGCCTCCATCAGACGAGTTGGCGTATTAAGCCACACATCTACACCCCTAATCAAACTTTTAGCCATCTCCATTCCATAGTTTTCCAAAAAGATGATTTTTCCGATAAATTCAGGCTGTTTGCTTACTTCGTAAATCCTTTTAATGAGGTCTTGCCCTTGTTTATCGGCTGGATGAGCCTTCCCAGCATAAATAAATTGTACTGGGTAACGAGGATTATTGACGATTTTGGCCAATCTTTCCATATTAGAAAAGAGTAGGTAAGCTCTTTTGTAATAGGCAAATCTTCTAGCGAAGCCGATGGTAAGTGGTTCTACTTTAATGGAATCTAATACCCTAAAAATTAGTTTAGGATTTTCTTGGCGGCGAGTCATATCATCACTTACATGTTTTTTAACGTATTTTATTAGCTCTTCTTTCTGATGCATTCTCTCGGCCCAAATAACTTCATCGCTCAATTGATATATTTTTCCCCAGTATTCTGGGTCTGATTGATGCATGATATAATCGGAACCAAAGGTTTGGGCATAAATTCTTTGCCAATCCACTGCAGCCCAAGTTGGGAAATGCACCCCATTAGTAACATGGTCTATATGCAATTCTTCAGGAAAATATCCCTCGAACATCTTGACGAACATCTCTTTTGTAACCTTTTCATGGATGCGACTTACTCCATTCACTTCCTGACAAAGGTTAATAGCCAGAGCACTAACCGAAAAGTTCTCATGTATGTCGTCGGGATTAATTCTGCCAATCCGCATAAATTCTTCCCAAGTAATGGTTAACCGGTCGGCATAATGAGGGATATAGGCTCTCAGTAAATCCTCACTAAATGAATCATGACCTGCAGGAACAGGAGTATGTGTAGTAAATAAACTGGTTGATCTCACTACTTCTTTAGCCTGATTGAATGTCAATTTTTCATTCTGAACCAAATCTCTCAATCTTTCTATTCCAAGAAAGGCAGCATGTCCTTCGTTCAAATGATATACATGAGGGTGAATATTGAGGTTATTCAAAAGACGTATCCCTCCTACCCCAAGTAATAATTCCTGTTTCAGACGTGTTTCCCAATCTCCACCATAAAGAAAATGTGTAACGCTTCGGTCAATTTCCATGTTCTCGTCAATTTCGGTATCGAGTAAATAAAGAGGGATTCGTCCTACTTCGACAAGCCAAGCCTTTGCATACATGGTACGACCCGGGAAAGCAATACTCACTTTTACCCAATTGCCATTGGAATCTCTAACGGGAATCAAAGGCATGTGAGAAAACTTCTGAGGGGAGCTCTTGGCTATCTGGTCCCCATGAATAGAAATTTCCTGTTTGAAATAACCATATCTATACAACAACCCTATGGCTACGATATTTTTATTGCAGTCGCTGGCTTCTTTCAAATAATCGCCGGCTAACATTCCCAAACCACCTGAATATATTTTCAAACTATCATGAATGCCATACTCCATGCTAAAATAAGCTATAGTTTTCTCTTCTTTATTTACACTTTGGGCCATATATTGGTCGAAATGCTCCACAACGGCATCGAGTTTCGTCAAAAACTCTTTATCGTTTTCTAATCTTTTTAAAACATCGAGAGATAATGATTCGATGAGAGCTATAGGGCTTTGTTCATGTTCTTCCCATAATTTTTCATCTATGCTTGAAAATAACTCAATTGCCTCGTTATTCCAAGACCACCAAAGATTTTTCGACAGGCGTACCAAACCCTCCAAACGAGCTGGAATGCCTGGATCGACCAAAATTTTTCGCCATGGAGCCTCAGCCTTTTCGGCTATTTCAATGGGATGTTCTATGGTTCGGCGAGGTCTGAATAAATCACTTCTTGCCATAGCCTTATCTATAGCTGTAGAATACGCAATCCAATAATGTTCTATCATATTCTCCCAAACAAAATCTCGAGCCATGGCGTTTGCCTTATCTCCAATCAAGTGTAGTTCTTCAGCCGACTTTTCAGTATATTCAAGGATGGTAGCAGCTATGGCTTGGTAGAATTCTTCATAATTATCTTCTTTTCTGGTCAATACTCTAACTATATCCTCTTGAGATTCATAGTGTTGTAAAACCCATTGGCCAAAGCCTGACAATGAAGTAGTTATGGTGGGCACTTTATATGCAATACTTTCCAAAGGCGTGTAGCCCCATGGTTCATAATATGAAGGGAAAACAGATAAATCACATCCTAATAAAAGTTCATAATAAGATTTGTTGAAGATCCCATCATGGTGGTTTAAATAAGCCGGAACAAAAATTACTTTAATGCGGCTTTGAACGCTATTAGTAATCTGGTTCTTCTTAATAGCCGATAAAATTTGATCTTGTTCGGGTTCATAAAGGTTATGCGTAAGAAATTCGTTTTCTGTAGAAGTAATTGGTTCTTTTCCTTCTAAACGATTTTTCAAGATGGGATTAGGTCCGGTATTGGTAAAAGGAACCATAAGCCAAGCAATGATTTGGCGATCGCCTTTGTAATTTTTATTGAGATAACCCAAAGCATCTATCAAGGCATCAAGACCTTTATTATGGAATTCATAACGTCCACTCGTAATTACAAAGAAAGCATCATCTCGAATTTCTTGGCCTAACAGTGTTTTAGCGGTATTGATAAGAATTTTACGGGCTTCGACGCGTTGGTTCTCAAAATCTGAATCAGGAATCAAAGAAATATCGAAACCATTAGGTGTCACATAATCTACATCTCTTCCGAAAAACTTACGAGCTTCAGCTGCCGAGATATCGCTAACAGTGGCAAGTATATCTGCATTTAGGGCAGCCGTTTTTTCGAGTGAAAATTTTGCTACAAGTCCTAATTCACGCGCAACGGCTTCTGGGTTGTAATATTCAAGATTTCGATATAATGGCCAACCATGTCCTGACATAGATCTACCCAAAACTGTGGCGTGAGTAGTAAATACAGTAGCAATTTGTGGAAGATTCTCTTTCAAATATAGTATGGCACCCCCACTCATCCATTCATGGCAGTGTGTCACAAGTTTTTGCTGTGGAAATACTTCGTATTCATAAAAACTTTCAATAACTTTCCCAGCAGCATACCCAAACAATAATGGTTCGACATAGTCCCAACCACCTGTGATGGAATCGAGTCCGAATTTTTCCCATAAATGAGCCAGAATCTTGTCTTTTTGTGGAAACAAGGAAGTGAAATCTACTAAAATAGCCACAGCGCCCTTCCCATCCTTAAAACGGCCCACTCTTACTTTTAATCCTTCCGAGGTAGCTTGCATTCGCCAAGCCCTATACAGTAATTGGTCTTCTTCAAAATAGGGGTTGGTATGTGTTTCCATCCATACATCAGGACCAATTACTATATAATTATCGTCCAGTTCTTTCTTTATAGTACCGGCTTTAGTGGATATAACAGTGAAAATTCCACCTATTTTATTACATACTTCCCAACTGACTTCAAATAGATAATCAGGTTTAATTATTTCATCAACAGCCATAATATTCCTATCTTAGTTTAGAATGTTTATTAAAAATTTTATAAAGCAAATTTATAACTCTGGTTGGTTTTGGATCATTCTCTAACGTGTAAGAGGATTTCTTGCACGGCTTCGCTGAGAGCTTTTTTCGAAACTTTCTTGATTTCCTGAGCCAGTTCTTTAACTTCTTCCCCTCTTTGTTTGGTTAAGTTGCGCAGTATTTTATCTGTCACTTCTTCGGCTGAATTAGCTATAATTTTTGCAATAAACTCTGAATCAGTATCTTTTAGGGCAGTTTTTAGCTTCCTATCACTATAGTTCATTAAATCAGAAGGTTGAGCTGATATTTTGGCCTGTTTTTTAGTTGATGCAGTGGGAATCTTGGTTACAAAAGGAATGGCAGTTGGATAAGTGAGATCTAATTCGCTAACACTTTTTAGTGAAGGCCAACCTTCGTACTCGAGTTTTCCCATAGAATTCTTGTCAACTCTAATAATAAAATCGGATAAAACGTTCATATAGTTGATGTAAGCTTCGTAAGGGGAAGGATACGGATTGAAGTATTTATGTACTTCGCCATCGGAGAACCATTTGGTGCACATATAGTAGAAATGATCGCTTGTTTGAAGGTAAAGCCAATCTTTCCAGATAGAAGGATCATCGCAGGCATAAACTTTAGGTGCAAGGGCATAAAGGTTAGAGACGGCTTCATCCTGTAGTTCATTTCCTAACCATGCAGTTAAGTCTCTTTCTTCGTCAGCCCATGAAGTGGCATAAGGAACATGAATAGGTGCCACAGGCTGATGTAAATAGGCTACTTCAGTTGGGGTGCGAAATTCGAAGTTCGATTGGGTAAGCACAGCTTTAGGAAGAGCCTCTAAGAATTCGAAAATTCCCGTTTCTTTCCAATGATGTTCGCCAAAAGTTTCATAATCGAGAAATATGTTGACCAATTCCTGATTGGAATCGAAAGCATTGAGCCAGCTGACGTATTTTTCAGCCGTAAGTGGCCACTCTGACCAAGCTTTGTTCGAAAACCTAAAACCTATATCATCACTTAAGCGAAAATTACGCAATAAAACCCTGAGCTTGGGATTTAAGACATTATAATACAAATAGTTTGGACTTCTCCATCCTAACACATGTTTTGCTCCCTCAGCCAAAATGGAATGAAAACCCATTTCAGCAATAATGGCTCCAATCTCATCTGAGTAAATGAGTTCAGTATTGCGAAAAGAAGTGGGTTTAATTCCAAAAAGTTCTTCCATTTTTTGTACGTGCATAAGAATTTGCCTTTTGAATTCTTCCTTGTTCTTCAATCCTGCGAGTGAATGTCCATAGGTTTCGGCTAAAAATTCTACCTGGCCTGTTGCAGCAAGTTGCCTAAAACTATCCAGAACCTCAGGAGCATATTTTTCGAGCTGTTCTATGGCCGTTCCTGAAATTGAGAAACTTACTTTAAATGATTGACCGTGCCTTCGTAAGAGACTTAACAAGAGTTTATTAGTCGGCAAATAACATTTTTCGGCTACTCTTCTAATAATGAATCTGTTCTGATACTCGTCATAATAATTCGAATCGCTTCCTATATCGAAAAATCTGTAGGTCCTTAAGCGATAAGGCTGATGTATTTGAAAATAAAGGCAAATCGATCTCATAAAATACGAATTTTTAATTAATTAAACGAAAGTTTCAAGGCTTTCTCATAGACCTGTTTTACTTTTAAAGCAGCATTTTCCCATTTCAGGTTCTCAACTTCCGATTTTCCTTCGCGTGTAGCTACCTCAGGAAGTTTAGGATAGGCAAGTAAGCCATAGATTGCATCAGCTAATGCATTTACATCCCAAAAATCGACCTTTATGGCATGTTTAAGTACTTCTGATACTCCAGATTGTTTCGAAATAACTACGGGCACATTACTACGAATGGCTTCCAGAGGAACAATACCGAAAGGTTCAGAAACCGATGGCATTACAAATACGTCTGTCATAGCCAACAATTTCTCGACTTCATGGCCTTTTAAAAAGCCAGTAAAATGAAATTTTGTACCCATTTTAAGCTTAGCTACCCGTCTGATCATTTTTTGTTGCATATCGCCAGAGCCAGCCATCACAAAACGGACATTGGGGTAGCGGTCTAACACTTTGCGGGCTGCTTCCACAAAATATTCAGGTCCTTTTTGAAAAGTAATACGACCTAAAAATGTTACGATTTTATCATCTATATGACGCTCTGCCATCTGACTTTCAATATTATTGGCTGGTTCTATGGCATTATGAACAGTGATGATTTTATTGGGATCGATATGATATTTTTCTATGCAAATATTACGTGTAAAATTGCTGACACTAATCACGCAATCGGCCTCCTCCATTCCTCTTTTTTCGATGGCATAGATGTCGGGGTTTACATTCTCGCCACTGCGATCGAATTCTGTTGCATGAATGTGAACGATCAATGGTTTTTTACTAACATTTTTAGCTGCTATACCTGCAGGATAAGTTAGCCAATCGTGAGCATGAATGATGTCGAAATTTTCCTTGGCTGCTAAAGCTGAGCCAATGAGAGCATAACGAGAAACCTCTTCTAAAAGCCGTGGCCCATACTTGCCCGAAAATTCGTATTTCCTGCTCAATACATGTTGTTCATCCCTATGCTTGTTTAGTTCTTCCCTAATTTTCATGTCCTCGAACTCTTCGGAACTCACATAAGGAATAATATTGGAAGAAATTTCCATATATTTTATCCTGTCCCACAATCCTTTAAATTCTGTATCATTGGGGTCGACAACTATGTCACTGGCATTCATGAGTCTAACAGCCGATTGATCTTCATCGCCGTAAGCTTTGGGTACGACAAAAATAACCTCAACTTCATGTTTCATTAGTCCTTTTGTGAGTCCATAACAGGCTGTTCCTAAACCACCAGCAATATGAGGGGGAAATTCCCATCCAAACATTAATACTCTCATAGCTTTTATTGATTTAATCTGTTTATAAATATATTATTGTTTTTCATAAAATTCGATGAGGGAATGTATAGTAAGCAAAGCTGAAACACTCCAAGCTTGGGAAATAGCCCCTGCGGGTTTATGGGGAGGATCTCCTTCATAAATTTCAGATATGGTACATAAACCATGTTCATTCATTTCGGGTTCAAACCCATTGTAAAGATTTTTAATTAAGGCTAATCCACCCTTTCCATGAATGCGCAGGTAAGCCTCGGCAAAGAAACCTAATAACCATGGAAAAGCGCTTCCTTGGTGATAAGCAAGATCGCGTTCGATCTGATTACCCCCATAAATTCCCTTGTAATTAGGATGTGTAGGGGTTAAGGTTCTCAATCCACGAGGAGTCATTAATTCACGTCTTACTTTACTTAAAATTTGCTTGCGGATTTCCTCTTTTAGAGGCGTATATTGCATGGCTGTAGCTATTACCTGATTGGGACGCATAGTCCAATCTTTGAAGTTTCCATCAATATAGTCGGCTAAATAGCCTTTTTCTTCATCCCAGAATTTTGTAGGAAAGCTTTCATCGAGCTGCTTCAAAATGGGAAGCCATCTCTCGACGAAAGCTTTATCGGAAGATTTTCTTGCAGCCTTAATTGCAAAACTTATCCCATTGTACCAAAGCGCATTTGCTTCGACAGGACAACCAATGCGAGGAGTTATAGGAACACCTTCAATAATCGCATCCATCCAAGTTAATGCTATGCCGGGTGCTCCACCGTATATAAGGCCATCATCCTGCATGTGAATATTATATTCTGTCCCTTCCCTAAAACCTTCGAGAATTTGTTTTATAGATGGACCAAATTCCATCCATACGGATGAGAGTTTTCGAGTTTTGTTGGCATATTGTTGCACTGCCCAAATAAACCACAACGGAGCATCGATGGAATTATATACTGGTTTTTCTTTGCTTAAGATATTTGGGAAAAGAGGTCCCTTGAGTTCCGACAAATGCGATTGCAATACTTCATGACATAATCGAGAATTACCTGTTGTCAATGTAAGCCCTGGAAGAGAAACAAAAGTATCTCTGCTAAATCTTCCAAAATAAGGATAACCTGCTATTAGCTGAGTTTTACCGTCTCGATGTACAATGAATTGTTGAGCTGCATTTTTCAAACAGTTTAAAAAGTTATTGCGGGGCAAGCGACGACGAACTTCTATACTAAACATGACTTTCAATTTGGAAATATCGACTTCGCTTGTACCAGCAGAAAAAACAATGCTTTCGCCTTTCCTCATATTTATTTCGAAATAACCAGGTGTAAATAGATCCTCATGAGCTTCATAACCCCTTTCTATCTCTTTTACATATTCAATATTGTAATACCAATCAGGTACATGGAGATACTCAAAATTTTCTTTGGAAAATTGCATATATAAAGGAGTGTAATCCTTATACATCCTTACCATGATACCACCTGGAATTTTTACGGCGTTTGTATCGACATTTAAATTAGCATGAGTAAGAAAATGAATGTTACGAAAGGCTAAAAAGGGTTTAAAACGAAATTTCGTAGGAGATTGACCATCAACTAAGGTATATTTTATCAAGACCCTGTCGTCATTCATGGCAAACACAATTTCCTTGGTAAGTACAATATTGCCAATTCGATAGGTTATAACTGGAACGTGGTTGATTTCATATTCACGCGCATATTTATGACCCTTCGGATTATAAATGCCCCCTTTATATCTTCTAATAGCAAGATTAAATTCATTACCTTCTTCTATGATGCTTTCATCGAGATTCGACAGCAATAAATGATTATCATCGTCAATATTGGGCTGAGGACAAATTAATAATCCATGATATTTCCGTGTATTGCATCCGATGATGGTTTGAGAAGCATAAGCACCTGCTCGGTTCGATCTTAAAATCTCTCGAGTTAGTGAAAACTCAAGATTAATAAGCTGTTCTTTATTGAATTTGATATAACTCATACAATGAATTGCTGATTATTAAAAACCATTTTGAAAATGCAAATTAACCTATTTCAACTGAAACAACTATTAGCTTTTAAAAATAAACTCAATAGCAAATATGGTAAAATTTTCCATTGATTCTTTCTGTCTTCATTAATAATATTTACATTTTCTTCCAAAATTATATTAATGTTTTAATTTTACAAAAGTATTAAATATTCCCTCACATGCGAAGTTTTCAATGTAAATTAATAGGTATAACAAGTTGGGTATTGATTATTTGTTTCAGTGAGCTCATGGCTCAGAAAAAGCCTCTCACCGATGAAGTTTTTGAAAAGTGGAATTCAATACCCCATAAAATAATTAGCTCCAATGGGAAATATGTAGTTTATACGGTTCAACCAGCCAGAGGCGATGGTAAGCTTCACTTGCTCGATATATCGAGTCAGCAGGAAGTTGTGTTTGAAAGAGGTGCAAACCCTGCATTTTCTGGCACCAATCATTGCTTGATTTTTAGAGTTAAACAGCCATTCGATACTCTTCGTAAATTACGTTTGAAAAAAGTGAAAGAGAGTTCTTTACCCTCTGATTCTCTATTTATTTTTTCTTTAACTCATGATAGCATTTTAAAATTCGCAAATCTGGAAAGCTTTAAAACAATGGAAGAGAGCCCATTGGTTTGCTTTAAGAGAAAATTGGTTTTCGAGGACACCATTTCGACCGATAGCGCTCAAAAATACAATTCACTAAAGACAAAAAATAGCTATAGTCTCGATATTTTCGAATCTTTCGATAAGCCGTGCCAATCATTCAGTAACATCGAAGAATATGCACTTCCCAAATTGAAAGGGCCTGTTGCCTTTGTACAGAAACTCCCAAAAATTGATTCTTCAGCTCTTTTTATCTACCAACCTTCTGTAAATAAAGCAGTAAAAGTTTTTCATGCAAGAGGAAAAATTAAAAATCTTGTTTGGAATGAAACTGGAACCATGCTCAGCTTCGTACATTCGCATGACACTTCTTTTCATTCGAAAATCTGTCTTTTCATCTATCGGGTTAATAACAACAAATGCCAGCTAATAGCCGATTCTACAATTTTGTCAGTTCCAAATGCCAGCATTAGTCCATATTATAACCCATGGTTCTCACAAAATGGTGAAAAACTCTATTTTGCCTATTACTTTCCTATTGAAGAACCACCAGCCGATACACTTCATTTATCTGAAGAAATTGCCAAGGTTGATGTTTGGAGTTGGACCGATCCGCTATTACAATCAGAACAATTGAAAAATCTCGAGAACGAAAAAAAGCGTTCTTACATTAGCGTTTATGATTTTAAAAAAGAAAAAATAGTGATAGCTGCTAGAGACACAATTCCTCAAGTTAGAATTTATTCAAGGGGAAATGCTCGCTATGCGCTCGGAATAAATCCTTTACCCTATTATCAATTAAAATCATGGGACAATAATTTTTCCGATCATTATTTAATAGATTTAGAAACCGGCAAGATAAAACTTCTCGAGAAAAAAGTAAGTGATTTTGCCAATCTTTCTCCTAATGGACGTTTCTACCTTCGATATCAATCGAATGATTCTGCATGGTATGCATTGAATTTAAAGACCGATGAATTTCTTCCTCTCACCAATGCCCTATCAGTCAGCTTCGCATTAGAAGATTTCGACATGCCTTGTTCGGTTCCACCTTATGGTATTGCTGGATGGACTAAAAACGATGAATTTGTGTTGATTTACGACAAATACGATATTTGGAAAATTAATCCTCAAGGAAAACAGCCTCCTGAAAACCTTACTCATTTCTATGGTCGAAAAAATAAATTGAGATTGAGATATTTGAAAACCAATCCAGATGAAATATATATTGACATGGAAAAGCCTCTAATGCTCTCAGGATATAGTTATACTAATAAAGATATGTTTATTTTAAATCTAATACCTCAATCCAATTCAGAGCCTAATCTGTTAACCGGAGGTAAATGTCGGATAGGGAATTTTACTAAATCGAAAAATTCTGAAAATTATTTATTTACAAAGGAAACGTTTCAACAATATCCCGATTTATGGTTTGCCCAAAACGATTTCAAAACCATATATCGAATTTCGGAGGCTAATCCTCAGCAAGCGCAATACTACTGGGGTAATGTAGAGTTAGTAAAATGGGTATCGGCTCGTGGAGATTCATTAGATGGATTACTTTATAAACCTGAATTTTTCGATGCTTATCAGACTTACCCAATGATAGTTTATTTTTATGAAAAAAGTTCTCAGGATTTATATAAATATTTTTCTCCTCTTCCTTCTCGTTCCATCATCAATCCAACCTATCTTGTAAGTAATGGATATTTAGTATTTATCCCGGATATCAAATATAAAACCGATAATCCTGGGGATGATGCATACGATTGTGTAATAAGTGGAGTTTTGTCTTTAATATCTTCAGGGTTTGTAGATAAGGAGCATATTGGGATACAGGGACATAGTTGGGGTGGCTATCAGGTAGTTTATATAATTACCCGTACTGATTTATTTGCTTGTGCCATGGCTGGAGCTCCAGTGGCAAATATGATAAGTGCTTATGGTGGTATTCGTTGGGAATCTGGCATAAGCCGAATGTTCCAGTACGAAAAGACTCAAAGCCGCTTGGGGGGTAACTTATGGGAAAAACCTTTCAGCTTTATTAATAACTCACCAATTTTCTTCGTTAACCAAATTCATACTCCTCTTTTAATAATGCATAACGACAACGATGGAGCAGTTCCATGGTCGCAAAGTCTTGAGTTATTCAATGCGATGAGGCGTTTGCAGAAGCCATGCTGGATGTTGGTTTATAATAATGAAGAACACAATCTAAAGGAAAAGTCATGGGGAAACCGCATGGATTTTACACAGCGCATGTATCAATTTTTCGATCATTATTTAAAAAATGCTCCGGCTCCACAATGGATGGTAAAAGGAATTCCCGCTATTCGTAAAGGAATAGATGACGGTCTGAAACTCGAAGACACTATTATTAACAACGATTAAAACTATGGCTTATGCACGAACATGTTACCAAACTTAGGGTAAGATATGCCGAAGTAGATTCTATGGGATATGTTTACCATGGAAATTACGCTTCTTACTATGAAGTGGGACGTACAGAACTCATGCGTAATATGGGAAGTTCTTATAAAAAACTGGAAGATGAAGGTGTTATGCTGCCTGTAATTCATCTTGAATGTCATTTTATAAGACCCGCAAGGTATGATGATGAGATTAGTATCCTTACTCGTATTCAAAGATTTACACGCACGCAAATTACCTTTAGCTATAGAATTTATAACCAAAACAATCATTTGATTAATGAGGGACTCACTACTCTTGTCTTTGTCAATCGATCAACCATGAAACCACGAAAAGCACCCGACTGGTTCTCGGAAATGATTGAAAAAGGTATGGAGGATTGAACATTAATCTTTCGCATTTTGTTAAATGGCTAAATGGAAATGTGATGGAACTTTTTGATAGACTGTGGGAAAATTACATCAGCTTAAACCCTGAAGCTAAAAGAATTCATGATTTATTTATTGAGGAAGGCGAAAAAATTGTAAACGATCATATTGCCTTTCGAACCTTAGATGATCCCAAAATTGATATCGATATACTGGCAAAGCCCTTTATTGAGATGGGTTATGTTCCCAAAGGAAACTATTATTTCAAAGATAAAAAGCTTATTGCTAAACATTATGAGATTGAGGGTGATGAATTGTCGCCCCGTATTTTTATCAGTAAACTGGAGCTTTCAAAATTTAGTACTTTTTTGCAAAATACTGTGATTTCACTTATTGAAAAGATTCCATCAGATATTACGAATGATGAACCTTTGATTCTAAAAGGCAATTTATGGGGGAAACCTTCTTATGAGACATACAATCGGCTCAGGCAAGAATCGGAATATGCCGCTTGGCTTTATGTTTATGGATTTTGCCCAAATCATTTCACTATTAGTGTCAATTTTTTGAAGAAATTTCCCGAAATAGTTCAAGTTAATGAATTTGTGAAAAGCAAAGGTTTCTTGATTAATTCATCAGGAGGAGAAATTAAAGGTACTCCGGCTGATTTATTGGAACAATCGAGTACTATGGCTTCGCTGCAAGAAATAGAGTTTATAGAAGGTCGATATATTATTCCATCCACCTATTATGAATTTGCAAAACGCTACCTTGATTCAAATGGCCATATATATGGAGGTTTCGTAGAAAAATCGGCTGATAAGATTTTTGAAAGCACCGATTATTATCAAAAATAACCAATTAAGAAACATAAGTCTGCGGGCCATGCCCGCTTTTTTTATTTTTGCCATTCTTTAAGCAACCTCTGCATGGAAAATATTGAACTTAATTGGAATGAGATTCTTCAATCGTTCGAAGGGGATTTTTATACCGACGAAACCATGCGTCGGATACATGCTACCGACGCATCGGCCTACCGTGAGATTCCATTAGCCGTTGCCAGGCCACGCAGTAAAGCTGATTTATTGGAATTGATCCGATTTGCCCGAAATCATAAAATCTCTTTGATACCTAGAGCTGCAGGTACCTCTCTCGCAGGTCAGGTTGTGGGCAATGGAATTATTGTAGATGTAGGAAAGTATATGAATCATATACTCGAGATTAATCCCGAGGAAAAATGGATAAGAGTAGAACCCGGGGTTATCCTCGATGAGATGAATAAAATACTAAAACCCTTAGGATTATTTTTTGCACCCGAAACCTCTACTTCTAATCGGTGTATGATTGGAGGAATGGTAGGCAATAATTCCTGTGGTGCTCATTCATTGATTTATGGTAGCACACGCGATCACTTACTCGAGATTAAAGCAATATTAAGCGATGGCAGCGAAGCAGAATTCAAAAACCTTTCTTCGACGGAATTTATGACAAAGCTCGCTGGTAATCAGTTCGAGAACATTTTGTATCGTCAAATCTATCATATTTTATCCGATCCTGAAAATCAGAATGAAATTAGAAAAGAATATCCCGATCCAAGTGTGCATCGCCGAAATACAGGTTATGCCATCGATTCTTTACTCCAGTGCCAGCCGTTTGTCGCTGATGGTCCTCCTTTCAACTTTTGTCGTCTCATAGCTGGTTCGGAAGGAACTTTAGCATTGATAACCGAAATCAAACTAAAGCTGGTTCCCTTGCCTCCTTCAGTTATAGGCCTTGTATGCGTACATCTGAATAGTGTCAGAGAATCATTATTTGCAAATCTTATTGCTTTGAAACATCATCCAACCTCGGTCGAGCTTATGGATAAAACCGTCCTGGACCTAACACGTGAAAATCGCGAGCAAGACAAGAACCGTTTTTTCGTGGAAGGTGATCCTGGAGCTATTCTTATAGTTGAATTTGCCGAGAAAGAGCTTTCTCAGCTTAAGGCAAAGGTCGAAGCCATGCAAAATGAAATGATGGCAGCCGGATATGGTTATTCCTTTCCACTTATCACAGGTAAGGATATTCAACGCGTTTGGGCATTAAGAAAAGCCGGACTGGGCGTTTTATCAAATATGCCAGGCGATGCCAAACCTGTTCCAGTCATCGAAGATACGGCAGTCAATCCTCAATATTTGCCCTCTTATATCGAAGAATTCGATCAAATCCTTCGTGGCTTGAATCTATCTTGTGTTTATTATGCCCATATCGGAAGTGGTGAACTTCATCTTAGACCGGTTTTAAACCTGAAAGATCCTGCCGATGTAAAAAGATTCAGAGAAGTAGCCGAGCAAACCGCTCTGCTGGTGAAAAAATATAAAGGCTCATTAAGTGGCGAACATGGAGATGGACGATTAAGGGGAGAATTTATTCCTTTAATGATAGGACAGCATAATTATGAACTTCTCAAAGAGATTAAAACCACTTGGGATCCCGATGGAATATTTAATGTTGGGAAAATTATAGATACTCCACCCATGGATACTTCTCTGCGTTATGAACCAGGTAAGTCCAATAGAGAAATCAAAACCATATTTGATTTTTCGAAAGATCAAGGAATATTGCGGGCAGCAGAAAGATGCAACGGATCAGGCGATTGCCGCAAGACTGAAATAACCGGAGGGACCATGTGCCCAAGCTATATGGCCACTCGTGACGAAAATGCAAGCACACGTGCCCGGGCCAATATGTTACGAGAAATGCTCACTAATTCCCAACAAAAAAATCCTTTCGATCATAATGAACTCTATGAGATTATGGATTTATGCTTATCGTGTAAAGCCTGTAAATCAGAATGCCCTTCGAATGTAGACATAGCTAAGTTGAAGGCTGAATTCTTACAACATTATTATGATGCTCATGGTTTACCTCTCAGAACTTGGGCTGTGGCTAATATTTCCTCACTTTACCATTTGGGAAGCTTATTCCCTGGTTTCACCAATTTCTTGTTCAACAATAACTTTACCTCCTCGGTTTTAAAAAGGATTTTGAATTTTGCTCCTCAAAGAAAAATTCAAAATATTAGCGGTATCAATATAAGAAAACAAATTACCCGATTGCAGACGTCGCAATCATTCCCGAATGGAAGAGTCTATTTTTTTAAAGACGAATTTACCAGTTATACCGAGGCAGATATCGTTATAAAGGCTATAATGTTATTAAATCGATTGGGTTATGAAGTGATTATTCCTCGCCATCAGCCCAGCGGACGCTCATATATCTCTAAAGGATTGATTAGAAAAGCTCAAAAAATTGCCATAAGCAATATTTTAATGTTAAAGGATTTAATAACCGAAAAAACTCCTCTCATTGGAATAGAACCATCGGCAATTCTCTCTTTCCGTGATGAATATCCAGAATTATGTGGACCGGAATTGAAAGAAGATTGTCTTCGCTTAGCTTCTCATTGCCTCATGATTGATGAGTTTATCGATAAGGAATTTAAAGCAGGTAGAATTAAGACCTCTCAGTTTACAAATCAACCCATGTCGATTAAACTGCATGGACATTGTCAACAAAAAGCCGTTGCTTCAACCCAACCCACTATTTCCATGCTTTCTATCCCTAAAAACTACAAAGTTGAAGAAATCCCATCAGGTTGTTGTGGAATGGCTGGTTCATTCGGTTTCGAAAAAGAACACTATGACTTGAGCCAAAAAGTTGGAGAACTAATTCTTTTCCCTGAAATTAGGAATACAGCGGAAAACATCAAAATTGCAGCAGTTGGGACCTCATGCAGAAATCAAATTTTTGAAGGTACCGGCAGAAGAGCATTCCATCCTTTGGAAATTCTTTGGGATAGCCTTGTTTGAAAAATAAAGAATGATTGCCATATAATTAAAAGATATATAACAACATTACTAGTTAACATTCTTGAATCTTTCCATAATATTCCAATAAATAGAAATATTATTCAATTTTAGTTAAAATATGCTAGTGGGAAATATTAAAATAGCTGGATAATAGGAAATTAAAATAATGGCATTACAATTGCGAATAATTTTTTTAGGTTTATTAGTATTTAACTAAATTAAAAATCTTTATATGAAAAAACTTATCTTTGTTTTATTTGCTGTAACGGCTCTGCTTGTTTCATGTTCGAAAGAGGATGCTCCAACTTTTACCAATGAAGATGGTATTGTTCTGAACAATAATTCAGCAGAACTCAGCAAATATATTAAAATTATCAATGAGCCTCTTGTATTAAAAGGAGGGTTAAAGAGCGGCCCAATCTTCACTTTGGTGGCTGAAGCCGAATCGCCCACCATTAATGGCATTAAAACCAGTGCTTCTTATGTTCACAGGCGTTATCAAAAAGTTTATGTAACCTATCATATTAGAGGAACAGAGTATGGCGGAGCCATTAGGGTTTTCGATATCTCAGATCCTGTCAATCCTACTATTGTATCAGAAATGGATTTCGCCAGAATCGATATTAATGCTTGTGATATCAATGAAGGAGGAAGTGCTCTTTATCTTGCGGGATCGCATAAAGCCAAGGGTGCCGTAGTTTTAAAACTGGCCATCGATGCGAATGGCGTTATCACTTCTACACCTGCTGATGTAACCTTGCTCAAGGTTGGTGATGCATTTTCAGCTAATGGAATTATTCAAGGAGATGATTTCATTCATGTTTCTGCAGGCAATTCGGTTGGTGGAGTTTATGTATACAATCGCACCTCATTAATTTATTCAAACTCCGACCTTTACAGTGGAGCCAAATTCGTGACAGCCAATGGTCGTACAAGCGGTAAAAAACTGGTTAGTCTTCAAGTGGAACCCACAACCAATGACGCCGCTCTTCATGTTTATACTATTGGGTCATTTGCTTCTACATTAAATATATTGCCTATTGGAAATATTATCCATCAAAATGTAGAACCTGAGAATGCTGACTTTGGTAAAGCTACTCTATTTATGCGGCCTGATGATAATATTTGCTATGTTTCTATGGGAATGAACGGCATGAAAGCTGTTGATATCTCAACTTCCAGTCTTGTATATGAATCTCCAATGGGCATGATTACTTATGGCAATACGAATGCCGTTAGTGCTGATGCCAATTACATTTACATGGCTAATGGTGCACAGGGGCTCTATATTGCTCAACCCCCAGCCTCAGGAACCGAAGTAGAAATTATTGGAATTTGGGATGAAGAAAAATACCCCGGCAGTGCTAATCATGTATACTCCGATGGTTCTTATATTTTCCTTGCAAAAGGAGTTGAAGGCGGTTTAAAAATTATCAAACAAGAATAGGCCTCTAATAATGAGGTGTTCTGTATTCATTCATTTGATGATTTAATTTCTTAATGGAACATAGGAGCCCGGCCAAAGGCCGGGCTCCTATGTTATCATTTTAAAATTATTCCGCTGATATCCTTAAAAACCATTACCGCCTCATCATACAATGATTTACGAATCTCTATACGGATAACACACCTCTCCCCATATGTAGACTCAACAACTCGAAACTTCTTCCATTTTATCTTGCGCATAATCACCTCCATCATCGAATAATCAAATTCTATATCCAGATTTTCCATCTCATATTCCGTGATTTTTTCAGCTTTGTTGATGGCTTCTAAAGCTGCTGTTTTATAAGCTTCTATTAAACCCGAGGTTCCCAATTTTACTCCACCAAAATATCTTACCACAACAACGAGCACATTAGTAATTCCAGTCGACAGAATCTGCCCATATATCGGCCGGCCTGCAGTTCCTGAAGGCTCTCCATCATCATAGTAACGAAACTTATTTCGATGAATGCCTAAACTCCATGCATAACAATGATGATGGGCATCAGAAAATTTCTGCCTAATAGATTGTAAATGAAAGTTTATCTCCTCTTCATTCTTCACAGGAATAGCAAAAGAAATAAAACGACTGCCTTTGTTTCTAAAAAATCCCTCACCCGTATTTCCAATGGTTATGTATGCATCTTCTTTCATGAGGGCAAATTTACATCTGAGACTTGGTTGTGGCCATTCCTATCCGTAAAAATTGATCAATTTATTGAAAATCTTTATTTTAATTCCTTTACTTACTTTTAAGAAATCTTAAATGGTGAATAAATTTCTTAAAAAATGTTAAAAAAATTTTCAAAAAATGATACACTTTGAGAAAAACCTTTATAATTTTGCAGCGTTAATTTAAAAACCAAAAACCGCTATGAAAAAATTAAATCTTCTCTTATTAGCAGGTGCAGTTGCCCTGATGGCTGCTTGCGGACCAAGTGCAAAAGAAAAAGCTGAAAAAGCCCGTCAAGATTCCATTCGTATTGCTGATTCTATTGCTAAGGTTAAGGCTTATGAAGACAGTGTAGCTGCTGCTCAAGCCGCCGCAGAACAGGCTCGTCTCGACAGTATCGCTCAAGCTGAAGAAGCTCAGAAAGCTAAGAAAAAGTAAGTAACCTACTGTTTATCAGGAATAAAAGGAGTGTGCTAGGGTACACTCCTTTTTTATTTTTATGTCAGAGAGGTATTATATTTGATAAATATTTCAGAAATCGTTGTTGCTATGCATTTCAAATTGGTTTCAGAATATCAACCTACTGGCGATCAGCCCGAAGCTATTCGCCAACTTGTGGAAGGTTTAGAAAGAGGTGATAAGGCTCAAGTTTTACTCGGTGTTACTGGCTCGGGTAAAACTTTTACTATTGCTAACGTGATTGCCCAAGTAAATCGACCTACTCTTGTTTTAAGCCATAATAAAACCCTTGCGGCTCAGCTTTATGGAGAATTTAAACAGTTTTTCCCAGAAAATGCTGTAGAATATTTTGTTTCTTATTACGACTATTATCAGCCCGAAGCTTATCTACCGATTACTGACACTTACATAGAAAAAGATCTTTCTATCAACGATGAGATTGAAAAGCTTAGATTGAGTACGAGTTCATCTCTTTTATCGGGGCGAAGAGATGTTATTGTGGTTTCATCGGTTTCGTGCATTTATGGCATAGGTAATCCCGATGATTTTAGTCGTCAGGTAATTCAATTACAAAAAGGGCAAATCATTGGTCGCAGCAAATTGTTGTTAGATCTGGTGGCTGGTTTATATTCACGCACGGTCACCGATTTCAAAAGAGGAACATTTAGAGTGAAAGGAGAAGTAGTTGATATTTTTCCCGCTTATGCCGACAAAGCTTACAGAGTCATATTTTGGGGAGATCAAATTGAAGAGCTTCAAATTTTCGATCCAATTACTGGATACAAAATCGCAAATGAAGAAAGTTTAATCATTTATCCTGCCAACATCTTTGTTACTTCGCATGAACAGATGATAAAGGCGATTCACGACATTCAGGAAGATTTATACAAACAAGTGGAATATTTCAATCAAATTGGGAAATTTCAAGAGGCCAAGCGACTGCAAGACAGGGTGAGCTATGACATAGAAATGATGAAAGAATTGGGTTATTGTTCAGGCATTGAAAATTATTCTCGCTATTTTGATGGTCGTAAACCTGGGTCGAGGCCATTCTGCCTCATTGATTATTTCCCTGACGACTATCTTTTGATAATTGATGAAAGCCATGTTACAGTTCCTCAGATTCGCGCTATGTATGGAGGAGATCGTTCGCGCAAGCTGGTTTTGGTAGATTATGGATTTCGACTCCCCTCTGCTCTCGATAACCGACCACTGAAATTCGACGAGTTCGAAAAACTCACCAATCAAGTGATTTATGTGAGTGCCACTCCAGCTGAATATGAACTAAAACAGGCCGAAGGTATAGTCGTAGAACAAATCATCAGGCCAACGGGGCTTTTAGATCCCAGCATAGAGGTTAGACCTTCGACCAATCAGATAGATGATTTGCTTTCCGAGATTCATAAAACCATTGAAAGAAAAGAAAGAGTATTGGTTACAACCTTGACCAAACGAATGGCTGAAGAATTGAGTAAATATTTACAAAGCATCGACATCAAGACGCGTTATATTCATTCGGATATTGAAACTTTAGACAGAGTAGAGATTATGCGTGATTTACGTCTGGGAAAATTCGATGTACTGGTAGGCGTAAATCTGTTGCGAGAAGGACTCGACTTGCCTGAAGTTTCTTTGGTAGCTATTCTGGATGCCGATAAAGAAGGATTTTTACGTTCTGAGCGTTCATTAACTCAAACCTCGGGACGTGCTGCTCGAAACATCAATAGCAAAGTGATTATGTATGCCGATAAAATGACGGATTCTATGCGTTTGACCATAGAAGAAACCAACAGAAGAAGGTCTAGGCAAATGGAATATAATATGAAGCACGGCATAACTCCTACTCCCATCATTAAATCAACAAGAGAAATACTAGGGCAAACTTCGGTGGTAGACGTAAAAAAACCTCAGGCCAATTATTATGTCGAAAAAGAAGAAATCGAAGTTGCTGCTGATCCTTTGGTAAAATATATGACTAAAGAACAAATCCAAAAGCTTATTCAGCAAAACCGTAAAAATATGGAAGCGGCTGTTAAAGAACTCGATTTTATCAATGCTGCCCGTTTTCGCGACGAAATCAATCAACTCAAACAAATGCTCGAAGATAAATAACACCACTTTTAAAGTTTTTATCCACAAATTTTCCCCTAATCATCTTGTAATATTTTGTGCTATAATTATTTATATAATCATTCAAATTATTAGGTCAAAATTTTACCTATAGGTTTAAGTATTTTTGATTTATATTTGTATAAAATATAGTAACCATTTGGTTAGTATCCCATAGGCAGAAATCCCGAATATGAAGCAAAAAATATTAGTTATAGATGATGAATATAGCATTCGTTTGCTTTTGGAAAATTATTATGGACGAGATTATGTTGTAATAAGCAAAGCAAATAGCGAAGAAGGACTGATATGGCTCGAAAAAAACATACCTGACCTCATTATATGCGATATTCAAATGCCCAAAATAGATGGGTATGAGTTTATAGAGAGAGTCCGTGCCTCAGGTTATTTAAAACATACACCTATCATCATGTTATCTGGAGAAGAAAGTAGTGATAGCCGTGTAAAATGTTACAGGCTTGGTGCTCAGGACTTTTTGGTTAAACCTTTTAACGTACTCGAACTGGAAGAACTTATTAAGAAAAATCTTTTCCCTATCCACTATGCTATACATTGGTAAAAGACTACTATGCTACAATTAAAAAAAGAACATTATCAAATTTTATATATTGGTGGTAGTAATGAAGTCATTAAAGGCTTTGAGGAGGATCAACGGATAGATTTTGTAGTGGCTGAAAGCAATATAGAGGCACTCAATATTCTGCAAAAGAAGACCGATTTTGACGGTATAGTTTGTGAAATGCATCTTGCGGGTGGAAATGGAATAGAACTTTTCGAGTTTTTGAAACATTCAAAATTTACTTCTTCCTTTCAATTACCTTATATTTTGATTACTCATGAGTTCAGTGAGGCTATTTATAAACAAGCCTTTCAAGCCCAAATCGATGACTACTATGTTACACCACTCCAGCACGATCACCTTCTCTATCGTCTTGATTTTATCAAAGATTACAAAGAAAAGCACGAACAACATAGACAATTAACAAAAAATAAAAATTTGTATCCCATAGATTGGAAAAAGAGAACTTTCGACATTATTGCAGCCTCTTTGGGACTTTTAATTACCTCTCCCCTCCTTTTGATTTCGATATTTGCCATTTGGGCTGAGTCGGGATTTAAAGGAAAAGTATATTATACTTCGAAACGTTTTGGACAGTTTAAGATTTTCGATTTTTACAAGCTTCGTACCATGTACCTCGATGCAGATAAACACCTTCAGGAATTGAAAAAAAATAATCAGTATGCTAAAATGTTAATCGGAATCGATGAAGAGATGGAGTGTCCAAGATGTGCCCAATTACCTGATGGGCAGTATTGTTCTCAGTTACTAAGTTATGGAGATAAGGTAATTTGTGAATATTGGTATTTGGAAAAGAAAAAACGCAGGGATGAAGCTACTTTTATAAAAATTAAGGATGATCCTCGAATTACGAAAGTTGGAAAAATTTTAAGAAAAACCAGTATAGATGAACTCCCTCAACTAATCAATGTTTTGAAAGGCGACATGTCGATTGTAGGTAATCGCCCTCTTCCGTTGTATGAAGCGAATTTATTGACTACAGATGAGTATAGTAAACGCTTTAGTGCACCTGCCGGAATTACTGGATTATGGCAGGTTAAACATAGAGGGAAAAAGGGAATGATGTCGGAAGAAGAACGTAAAAAACTCGACAATAACTATGCTGAGCATCATTCATTCTGGGGAGATATTCTTTTAATTTTGAAGACTATTCCGGCTATGTTTCAAAAGGAAGATGTTTGATATGAGAAAAAAAACCACTTTATTCATTTTCTTTGTATTACTGTGTTTTTCGTCATTGATTATTAAAGCACAAGACGAAACCAATGCTAAGGTATTTGATCCAATTATCGATGATATTTCGAAATATATTCCACCTTTAGATGCTTTAATTGACTCGGCCATTGCTAACAGCCCTTATTTAAAATTCAGAGATGCCGAGGTTGTTGTCAATCACTATAAATATTTGATAGAAAAGAATCAATACTTAAGAAACATAGGCATAGATATGTATGGAAGATATGGCCGATTGGATTATTGGTCACTTGTTCAAAGTGGAGTAGCTTTACCCTCAGAGGGCAATGTTACACGGGATGAATGGACTTATAGTATTGGCGCTTACATAAAAATGCCCTTATTTGATATTTTGAAGCGTAAAACAACGATGAATCTTGCTAAGAAAGAAGTTGAACAAGCTCTAAATCATAGAAATGAGCTTATTCATGAAATCAGAAAAGAGGTAATTACTCAATATAATGATCTATTGATGCGTCAACGTTTATTAAAGATTGCCAATGACAGTCAACTAACTTATGAGATACAAGTAAAAATGGCAGAACAACAATTCAAGAATGGTCAACTTCCTTTGGGAGAATTGGCTCGTGTGATGGATTTCTACTCAAGTGCAAAATCGGAATATGAACAACAGAGAACCGCCTTTATAACCTCCTATAGTTTACTCGAGATTCTTACGGGTGTGGAATTCAATCTTATAAACCAGCTTCAATAAGTATCAAGCTATGGATTGGACGAGGATCATTAGAGTTTTGCATCGTAACCTACCCCTACTTATTGGTGTTCCCCTCGTATTAATAATTATAGTTAGAATACTTAGAAAAGACGTTTCGGAAAAATATGAATCAGAAACTACCATTTACACAGGTATAGCTTCAGGTCTTACACTCGATCCTGACAGAAATTACAACGTATTTGCCACCAACAATATGTTCGACAATATGATCAACATTATCAAAAGTCGTGAGGTGGCTGCCGAAACAAGTCTGCGCTTATTTACCCAAAATCTTATGCTCGAAAAATCTGTTTCCGAATACATTTCTGAAGAAAACTATAAAAATTTACAACAGACTACACCTGAATATATTAAAAAATTAATCCATCAAAAAATCGAACCCTCCACAAAGGGTTCGCATATTAATTCAAAAACTTCAGATACAATTTATTTGAAAAATGAAGATTTTATATTTCAAAATCAACTTTTTCACAAAGTAAAACCCGATGAAACAATTCTTTTTTTAGCAAAGCAATATGGCGTTTCGGTGAGTGAATTAATGAACAATAATCAATTGACATCCTATTCTTTAACACCTGGCCATGCCCTTTTTATCAAAAATATCGCAAAGGATACTACAGGTAAAATGGATTTGGTTTTCGATACGATTGGCTTACTCAAGCCTGAGATAGATCAAGATAAATTCGAAAAAAATTTCAAAATTATATGGGAATATGCCTTTGCCAACGATACCAACTATTTGTATCGTTTACTCAATTCAGATGATCCTTTTTATTCCATCAAAACTATACAATCGGTAACAGTTAGGAGGGTTCAAAACAGCGATTTGATCAATATTAAATATACTTCAACCGATCCAGGTATTTGTAGGCAAACACTTTTGGTATTAACGGATGTTTTTATCAATCGTTATAAAACTGTAAACGAAAACCGCTCTGATGCTGTGGTCAAATACTTTACCGATGAGGTAAACAAGGCAGCCATGCGTTTAAGAAATGCAGAAGACCAGCTATTAGAATTCAATAAAACCAACAATATCATCAATTATTACGAACAGAGCAAGGCCGTAGCCGACATGAAAGAAAAATTAGATCAGGAATACAACAATGCTATGGTTAAATTTGAAGCCTCGGCAGCGGTTTTGAACAGGTTGGAAGAAAAATTAAGTGTTCAGGGGCAAATACAATTGAAAACCGACCAAATTATTAACACGCGTGATAAGCTTTCAGATATAACTTCGAAGATTACCATCACTGAGGTATATAATGATCCTGATCCGAAGAACAGGGCAAAACTTGCCGAATTAAAAGCCGAATCGGAACGATTGAAAAAACAGTTAGAGGAATATGTAAACCAGTTATATTCCTACACAAATACAATAGATGGACTTCCATTGGATAATCTATTAGAAGAGTGGCTCACTAATGTTATTGCTTATGAGGAGAGCAGAGCAACCATGCAGGTAATTTCCAATCGAATAAAGGATTTTTTCGAATATTATAAGACATTTGCTCCCTTAGGTTCTACACAAAAACGAATCGAACGTGAGATTGGAGTGGCCGAAGAAGAGTATCTTTCTTTGCTTCAAAGTTTAAACTCGAGTAAGCTAAGGCAACAAAACATTGAATTAGCATCGAATATTAAAGCTTTAGATGCTCCTTATTTTCCTCTTAAACCAATGAAAAGCAAGGAGTTTCTCATTTATATCATTGCTGCAGCTTTCGGATTTTTTTTCGTGGCCTTCATCATTATTGCCCTCGAACTACTTGACAATACGATACGTACCCCTGAACGCCTTGAGGAACTTGCTCGGTTGAGATTGGCTGGTGTTTTTCCCAGAATTCAAAAACGATACACTATATACAATCTGCCATTTATTACTAACCGCCTAATTGAACTGATAGTATATAATATCAAGCTCAACACTCGTGATAATGTAAAACATGGTGGCCCTATCATCTTATTATTATTTAGCCCCTCAAAAAAAGAAGGTAAAACCTTTATTGGAGCTCGAATAGCCGAAAAATTAAGAGAATTTGGTGAAAAGACTGCTTTTCTCACCTTCGTCCGTTCTTCAGCAAAAGACGAAAACCAATGGTTGTTTGCTTCTCAACCTGAAACTTCAAATCCAATTGATTCGACCGACGATTTGCGTAAAACACAAGGCCGATCAACAAAGAAAGTTAAAAATAAGCCAAAATCTTCAAAAACTCTTAACAATATCATTCCTTTACCAAGCCCTAATGAGGATAATTTTAAGTATTTGATCGATCCCCATTTCCCTGAAATCCATTCTTTAAACGAAATGAACTTTATTGATTCACAGCCTATTTTTAATCAATATAAAAATATAATTATCGAAATACCTGGCATCATCTTTAACCCATATCCCATCGATATTGTTACTCAGGCCGATTTAGGCTTTATGGTTGTGAGGGCTAATAGAACTTGGAAAAAATCTGATGCATTAGCTCTATTCAATATGACTAAGTTATTGAAAGAAAAACCCATTGCTATATTGAACGGGGTTGAGATAGAAGCTCTCGAAACTGTGCTTGGAGAATTACCACGGCCTCGTAGTAGGATAAGGCGTTTCGTCAAAAAGATGCTTTACTTTCAACTTGGCGAAAAATCTTTATTAACTTAAAAGCCGTTAATAGAGCAGCAGAAATTTTATATGAAGCCCAAACAGGAAATCTTAGATAGAACACTATACAATAAAAATTTTTTATCTCTTGCCGGTAATGGAAGTTCGGCTGTTTTTGGACTCATCAATTTTGCTCTTTTAGCTCGTACGTTCAATTCGAGTGTTTTTGGCGAATGGATAGTATACCTTGCCACAGCTGGTTTCATTGAAATGTTTCGATTCGGTCTTACTAACTCAGCACTGGTGCGATTCTTATCGGGAGCTGACACAGAAGAAAAACAAAAACTTATAGGTTCAAATTATGCCATAGGTATTGTTATTACTCTTGGTATCGTTGTAATTCTCTACTTGACCTATTTTATCTTTCGCAATCCCATTGTTAATTCTCCCTATAAATTATTCTTTATTTGGTATCCCATTCTTGCTATTGTTAATCTTCCCTTTAATAATGCCATAACTATACTGCAAGCCGAAGAAAGATTTCTTGAGATTTTTTACATACGCTTGCTCAATGTGAGCTCTTTTTCTGTATTTCTTTGCTTGAATTATTTCTTAAATTGGGATACTTCTCTTGATACCGTTATTTTAGTTCATCTTGTCTTGAATTTACTCGTATCGGTTGGGTGTATATTAAAAAAATGGGATGGAATTGCTTATTTAGGTCATACAGACAAACATTCTTTAAAAACTCTTCTGAATTTTGGAAAATTTACCACTTTAACACTTGTAGGTTCAAATCTTTTGCGTTCGGCCGATACATTTATTATCAGCATTAGTCCTTTGGGGAGCAAAGCAGTGGCCATGTATGCCATTCCTTTGAAACTTACCGAGATGTTGCAGATTCCTTTAAGAAGCTTTGCGGCTGCTGCCTATCCAAGATTATCGAGAGCAAGTATTAAAAATGAACTGGGGAAATTCAAATGGTATTTCTATAGTTATACGGGAGGTATGACGCTTTTATTCATCCCCATCATTCTTGTTGGTTTCGTTTTTGCCGATATTTTCGTTTTAATCCTTGGCGGAAGGGAGTATTTAAACCCTGAATTAATACCCGGGCAAAGTACTGTTTTGCTGTTTAAAATTTTTGTTCTTTATGGAATTATGCTCCCATTGGATAGAATGACGGGCGTTGCACTCAATTCGATGAATAAACCCGAAAAAGATTTTTATAAGGTTTTGGTAATGGTCGTTGCCAATATAATTGGAGACCTTATTGCCGTATTTATTTTCAAGAGTCTGATTGGAGTGGCTCTTGCAACATGGCTATTTACATTCATAGGAATGGTTCTGGGTTATCATTTTATCAATCGAGAAATTAATTTGAAATTCAGTATGATATTCAAGATTGGCTGGGCTTCTATTATACATTATTTTTGTAGAAAACCCTTAAATAATGAATGAAGTAGATCTGAATATTAACCATACTTCAGGGAGTGCCCAACTTAAAAAACCCTTAGTAATTCTGGGTATATTATTATTGAGTCTGATATTTGGTTATACTATTGGCAATTATGGATTGAATATTGGAATTATCTTAAGTGGTTCACTTCTTTTCGTTGTTTATTTTGCCATAATTATTCTATATCCTCAATTTGGAGTTTATACGACTATAGCTACAGGTTTTGTTTTATTAGGCATCAGTCGTTATATCCGACCCGATCTCCCCATAGGTTTCTTAATCGATATATTAATAATTCTGACTGTAGTGGCGATGTTTCTTCATAAATTTCCTAAACGAATCGATTGGCATCCTGCTAAGAAAGATATTACCCTTTTGGCTTTTATCTGGCTAATGTATTGTGCTTTAGAAGTTGTAAATCCTGAAGCACAAAGTGTTGCTGCATGGTTATCAGCCATAAGACCACTCGGTTTTTACTTTTTCATGTTTGTAGTTTTTGCCTTAATGTATCTAAATACTCCTAAACGATTGAAGATTTTGTTTAGGATTTGGGGAATTTTTTCAATATTAGCCTCAATTAAAGGCATCATACAATTACACGTTGGGCTCGATGCTTGGGAAAAAGCATGGCTCGATAGTGGTGCAGCTCAAACCCATGTTTTGTTTGGCCGGCTCAGGGTTTTTTCGTTTTATAGCGATGCTGGGCAGTTTGGAGCAAATCAGGCTTATACGGCAGTCGTATTTAGTATTTTGTTTTTTGAAGAAAAAAAGCTCAAAGAAAAAATATTTGATGCTATAGTTGCTATTTTAGGATTTTATGGCATGGCAATTTCAGGGACAAGAGGAGCCCTATTTATTCCTTTTGCTGGCTTTGCACTCTATCTCTTCCATAAGAAGAATATCTACCTTCTGACCATAGGTATGATAGCTGGATTAGCCATATTTGTATTTTTTAAATACACAACTATTGGACAGAGTAATTATAACATCAGAAGAATGCGCAGTGCTTTTAATCCTCAAGATCCCAGTCTTCAAGTAAGATTAGAGAATCAGAGGAAATTAAGAATTTATATGGCTACACGTCCATTTGGAGGTGGATTAGGGCATGGTGGTGTAAAAGCTCAAAAGTTTGTTCCCAATGCCTTTCTTTCGAATATCCCCACCGATAGCTGGTATGTATTGATCTGGGTTGAAACAGGCATTGTTGGATTATTTCTTCATCTATTTATACAGCTTTATACTTTAGGGAAAGCCTCTTATTTATTAATGTTTAGGCTAAGAGATCCAAAGCTCATCGCAATGATGAGTGCCTTGTCATCAGGTATGCTTGGTGTTATGTTAGCATCGTATGGTAATGCCGTAATAGGACAGCTCCCAACCAGTCTTCTAATTTACAGTTCAATGGCCATTATGTTGAATTCTACTACCATAGATAAATATATCAGGGTTAATTTGCGTAAGCAAAATCTTTCAAGTCGTTATACCTTAAGGCTATCGAAAAATATAACCCCTGCTCTCCATACAATGACAGAAAATACCCAATAAAACTACTCAAGTATTTATAACAAAGCGATGAATTCAATCGGCCAACCATTAGTATCCATCATCAGTATTAATTATGATCACCCTGAGGTTACATGCCAAATGCTGGAATCACTTCGGAAAATTACCTATAAAAACATCGAAATTATTGTGATAGATAATGCTTCTCCACATGATGATCCGGGTATTATTCCCAAATTATATCCTGAAGTAAAATTCATACAACTGAATGAAAACTTGGGCTTTGCCGGAGGCAACAATATAGGCGTGAGGGAGGCAAAAGGCAAGTATATACTTTTATTGAATAATGATACGGAAGTGACACCCGGTTTTTTGGAACCTCTGGTTGAAAAATGTGAAAATGACTCGCAGATTGGGGCAGTTAGTCCCAAAATCAAATTTCAACATTCGCCCGAAATCCTTCAATTTACAGGAATTTCGAAGATTAATCAATTTACGACTCGTAGTAAAGGCTGGGGTTTTGGTATTCAAGATAATGGACAATTTGATGAAGATACCGAATCGGCTTATGCACATGGAGCAGCCATGTTAGTGCCTCGCAAAGTGATTGAAGAAGTAGGCCTACTGGCCGATATTTACTTTCTCTATTACGAAGAGCTCGATTGGTCGCATCGCATCCGCCAAGCAGGTTATAAAATCTATTACGTTCATAATTCGCTGATATATCATAAAGAATCGATTTCAACTGGGAAAAACAGCCCCACTAGAACCTATTACATGAACCGCTCGCGTATTCTTTTTATGCGTAGAAACGTAAAACAACCCATCTTAAGCTTAGCCATCATTTATCAATTTTTTATAGCTATACCTAAAAATGCACTCTCCTTTTTGTTTCAAGGCCGAGCGGATTTATTCTTAGCTTATCATAAGGCCATTATGTGGCATTTAAAACATTTGAACTCCAAAAAAATTCATTATCATCCAAAACTATAAAAGATGACATTCATTAACTACACGCATTATACAATGGCTGAGGACCTAAAGCGTTTAAAGTACATTCTCGATAAAGTTAGCTCGCTTAATAGCAAACCGCTTCGTATCCTCGAGGTAGGTTGCGGCAGTGGAAATATTTGCTACCAACTGGCTCGAGAAGGTCATTACGCATTAGGTATAGATGTGGACGAGGGTTCTATTCAACAAGCAAAAAAAGATTTTCAATGGAGAGGATTGGAGTATCAACAAGTAGCAGCCGAGGAAATTGAACCCAATAGAATATTCGATGTAATCATTTGTAGCGAGGTTCTCGAGCATTTATACCAGCCTTTACCGGTAATGAAAACCATTGGTAGAATGCTTGCGAATGAGGGTTTATTTATTGTTACAGTTCCTAATGGCAGAGGACCACGTGAATTATTTGTAACAAGACCGGTTCAATGGATAAAAAGAAACACCAAGATTTTATGGAAGATACTGAGTTTTTTTAAAAAATCATTGGGCTACAAAAGCTTTACTGTACAATCGAATAATTTTTCACTCGAACATGTTCAATTTTATACCATTCGACAGCTTACACAAATGGCACAAAAATCCGAATTAAAAATTATAGATATTCATCCTGCGTGTTTCCTCGAAAAGGTTTTCCCATTCAGTCTGCTTACCCGTCACTCTTCAACCTTACAAAAGCTCGATTGCCATCTGGCAGATCTTCTTCCTCTGAATTTTTCAAGCGGATTTTTCATTACCTTGGTTAAAGATAAAAAATCATCTTAATTCATTCGAAATATTGATGAAATTTCCACTTGTATCCATTATCACAGTGAATTATAACCAAGCTGCCTCAACTCTGGCTTTAATTGAATCCTTAACCAAAATTACCTATCCTAACATAGAATTACTGGTTGTTGATAATGATTCCAACATAGAGAATGCGACAAGAATAAACCATATTTTTCCCTCTGTTAGAATTATAAAGAGTCCTATCAATTATGGATTTGCAGCCGGTAATAACTTGGGCATCATGCAAGCCAAGGGAAAGTATATACTGCTTTTGAATAATGATGTAGTTGTGACCCCCAACTTTCTCGAACCTTTAATTAAACTTTGTGAATCGAATCCTCGCATAGGAGGTGTAAGTCCAAAAATTCTATTTTATAACGACCCTCAACGCATTCAATATGCCGGCTTCACCCCTATTCATCCCATAACAATGCGAAATTCTGCAATTGGTTACAGAGAAACAGATCGAGGACAATATGATTATGAATGTACTACGGGTTTTTGTCATGGAGCAGCTATGATGGTACCTATTGAAGTGATAAAAATAGTTGGAATGATGTCGTACGTTTATTTCTTGTATTACGAAGAAGCCGATTGGTGTGAACGTATCAAAAAGGCTGGTTATCAATTATGGTATTCAGGATATTCTAAGGTTTATCATAAGGAAAGCCTCTCTACTGGTAATCAAAGTCAGCTTAAAGTGTATTACCTGAATCGAAACCGAATAATCTATTTACGAAGAAATTCGAAAGGCTTGTACCTTTTTCTGGCTTTTGTTTATCAAATAATGATTGCTATACCTAAGAATATCCTTCTTTATCTTGTTAAGGGTAAATTTTCCAAGCTTTCTGCTTACCTTCGTGCCATAGGTTGGAACATCCATAATTTGAACAATCCTGAAATTTTTGAGAATCCTTATTTATAAACCCTTAGAAAAACTAAAATATCATCAATGTCAATTATTTATCTCATTATAAATATATTACAGACAATCCTCTGGATTTATTTGGGTATTTCAGGTTTATATTTATTTATTTTTGCCGTTGCAGGATTGTTCCCAAGCCGAAAGGATTATTCAAATGTACCTGATTTTAGACGTATTGCAGTGCTTATCCCTGCATATAAAGAAGATAATGTTATTGTGGATGTAGCTCGTAAAGCATTAGAACAAGATTATCCGAACGAGCTTTACGATATATACGTGATTGCCGATTCTATACAACCCTCAACTATTCGTGAACTGAAACAATTACCCATCCAGGTGATAGAAGTAAAATTCGAGAAAAGCACTAAAGCAAAAGCCTTGAATGCCGCCATGGAACAAATGTCCTCAAATTATGATATATGTGTTATTTTGGATGCCGATAATGTAATGGCACCAGATTTTCTCAAAAAAACAAATCAATGTTTTCATGGAGATGCAGTTACCGTTCAAGGGCATCGCATAGCTAAAAATATGAATACGCCTTTTGCCATACTCGATGCCATCAGTGAAGAAATCAACAATCACATCTTTAGAAAAGGGCATAGGCGATTAGGTCTATCGGCGGCTATAATAGGTTCAGGCGTTGCTTTCGATTTCAAATTCTTTAAAAACCTTATTCCAACCATAAAGGCTATTGGGGGCTTCGATAAAGAAATTGAAGTAGAATTGTTGAGAAAGGGCTATAAGATATATTACCGACATGATGCTATAGTTTATGACGAGAAAGTGCAGAAACCTGAAGTATTTCATAATCAGCGACGCCGTTGGCTGTCAGCCCAATTACACTATTTCGGAAAATATTTTAGCGATTCTGTGTATTCTTTATTCAAACATGGAAATATAGAGTATTTCAATAAAACCTTTCAATTTCTGCAGCTTCCACGCGTGCTTATTTTAGCCGGTACTTTTGTCTTTACTATCATTTTCGTTATAATCAATCTGTTAATGAAACAAAAAATTGCTTCATTTCTATGGTTGGGTTTATTCGTGGTGATTGTTCTAGACGTTGCTATCAGCATTCCTAAACGATTTTTTAATAAAAACATGCTTCTTGCCTTGAAATATCTCCCTCAAGGTATTGTTTTAATGACTTTGAGTCTTTTCAGAACCAAAGGAGCCAATCAACAATTTATTCATACCGTTCATGGAACGGCAGACAATTTAACTTCTCACAAAAATTAATATTCAATTATTATGCATCAATTTTACGGTAGTTTCGAAAGGGAGAAGGACTTACAAAACTCGATTAGCAGAGAAATAGGTTTGAAAAGATATCACAATCTTGCCTTTGATCAGAATGCTGCTTTTTGCTCATGTGATGAATATACTGCATTGTGTTTAGGAAATATTTATAATCTCGATCAACTCAAAAAAAAGTATGATTTGCCTGGCCATAATGCTTGCCAAATCATTCACGACCTTTTTATTTTAAAAGGAGATGCGTGGAGCACTTTGGCTGATGGAGAATTTGTAGTTATCATGCAAAACGGGAATGAATTGAATGTATGGAGAGATAGAACGGGTGCTGGACCTCAAGTGTATTACAGCAATAGTTTCTTTTCGAGCCATCTCTATCATCTTCTTCGTTTGCTCGATGCCTCTCCACAGATTGACAGTGAATCTTTGATGACTTTTTTAGGAATAGGTTACATTCCTTCCCCTTCTACCTCACTGAAAGGTATTATGAAATTACCTGCTGGCTCTATGCTGAAGTATCAAAACAATTCATTGAAAATAGAAAGTTTTTATCATTTCGATACCTTCATAAATAATGCTGGCACTTATAATGGAACAATAGAAGAAGCAACTCAAATATATAAACAGCTCCATGAAGACTCTATTAAAGATCGTTTAGGAAGTAGTCAAAATGTTGGAGTATTATTAAGTGGAGGATACGATTCGGGAGGCAATCTATGGGCTTTGCGTCAGGCTTATTATGGGAAAATTACGGCTATTTCCATTGGTTTTGAAGATAATCCTTGGACTGAAGTGCCTCTGGCAAAAAAACTTGCCAAAGATTTTGAAGCCGACTTTTTAAGTTACGAAATCAATGGAAAAGAACTCGACGATATTCCTCTTATTATCCGTCAATTGGGAGATCCTTTTCAGGAGGGAGGCCTCATGGTAAATGATTTAACTATGAAATTAGCCAAAGATCTTCATTTCGATGTCATCTTAGGCGGTGATGGGAATGACCAAATGTTTGGAACTTCCATCAAAGAGTTGGCTATGCATTGGAAATTGCAACGAGCTGGTCTGTCATGGCTACAGAAGATACTCAATAATGCTGGCTCCAATCCATTCTTCAATAAAAATGTACAAGCATTCCGATTGAATTTTCATAACCGTAAAATCCTGAAAATTATTGAAAGCGATTGTTTTGGATTCCATTTGCAACAAGCAGCCCGTATTTGTAATTTACTGCATTCTCCAAAAAATTACTCCTATTGTCAAAATTATCCGCACCATTACGATTCATTCGATGAGTTATACTATGCAAGGAATTTCCTTATCGACATCGAACAAGTTATTAATGAGGTAATCGTTTTTAAGGCTTCCAAACTTGCCGACTTCTACGGTAATCATCTGAGTTTTCCTTATCTTTCGAACGATCTCTATAATTTCCTTCTAACCTTACCACGAACTTACAAAGCAAAAGGTACGGTTGATGAACTAGCTAAAGGAAAAGGCATGGCCAAGTTTATTCATAAAAACTATTTAAAAAACGAATTACCTCCTTATATTACCAATCGTAAAAAGCAAGGTGGATTTGCCCCCCTCCCACTTTTTTTCAAAAATACTGAAAGAAGGCAGCTCTTAAAGCTAATTATACGGAATTCCCGATTTTATAAAGATTTCGCCAATCAATCCCTTATCGAATCATTTTTTATTGAGTATGATCAAAGAGCTTCGAATGAAAGTTTATGGTTCTGGTATAGACAGACACTTGCATTCAAATATTTCAACCTTTTAGTCATTGCTATTTGGTGGGAAATTCATATAGAACAACATCAGGGAAAATCTCTTTCCGATTTTTTATAATCTTTTAATCCGTCATTTATGGTAATTGGTATAGAAGCTCAACGTATCTTCCGCAAAAAAAAGCATGGCATGGACATGGTTGCTTTGGAATTAATACGTCAATTACAAAAAATAGATCAACAAAATAAATATTATATCTACGTTGCACCTGGAAGTGATACTGCGTGCCTTGAAGAAACTTCCAACTTCAAAATCAGAACGCTAAAAATGTCATCCTATCCATTATGGGAGCAAATTGCCTTGCCAAAAGCAGCCCAAGTTGACCAGTGTGATTTGCTTCATTGTACAAGCAATACTGCTCCACTTTCGTGCCCTGTCCCTCTTGTGGTAACAATTCACGATGTCATTTATCTTGAAAAAAGTATTGGTCAGATAATGGGGAGCAGTGGTACTTCATATCAAAAAATGGGCAATCTGTATAGAAGGTTCGTTGTTCCACATATTGTGCAAAAGTGTAAGGCTGTAATTACTGTTTCTCAGTTCGAGAAACAACAAATTGCTTCCTTGTTTGGCTTGAATGAAGAAAAATTATTTGCTGTTTACAACGGAGTTAGTAGCTATTTTAAACCCCTAACCGATGCTGAGACCTTAAGCAACTACAAAGAAAAATATCATCTTCCCGAGCAGTTTTTCTTTCATCTCGGGAATACCGATCCAAAGAAAAATACTCTTGGTGTTATTAAGGCCTATGGGCATTTTTTAAGAGAGACCCAACAACAAATTCCTTTAGTGATGCTGGATTTCGATCACAAAGAACTAAAAAAATTAGTGAAGGAATCAGGTTTCCCCGAAGTTTTCGATCACATTCACCTTGCAGGTTATGTTCCTAATCATGAATTGCCTGCCATTTATTCTTTATGTTCCATTTTTTTATACCCTTCTTTACGCGAGAGTTTCGGTATTCCCATATTAGAAGCCATGGCCTGTGGTGCGCCTGTAATAACGAGTAATACCAGCAGCATGCCCGAGATTGCCGATGATGCCGCCCTATTGGTCGACCCTTATCATCCCGAACAAATAACCCAAGCCATGATTCAACTTTTCAACGACCAAAATCTCCGTAATCGCCTCATTGAGAAAGGATTTCAACAAGCCTCACGTTTTACCTGGGAAGAAATGGCTAAAAAAGTACTTACCATATATGAAAAAATTTTGGCTTCATAAATAGTCTTCAAAATGATTAAAGGAAAGGATATTATAGTGATTGGCCTTCAGCCGTGGGATATCGAAATTGGCAGCAATTGCAAAAACATTGCTATGGAATTTGCAAAAAATAATAGAGTACTCTATATCAATCCCCCTTTAACTTTTCATGCTTTTCGAAAAAATCGCCATAATGATAAAGTAATTAAACGCTTAAAAATCATTAAAGGAGAAATATCTGATATACATCAAATTGAGCCAAAGCTGTGGGTATTTTATCCTAAGATTATTATTTCATCGATTAACTGGATTAGATGTGATTGGCTTTTCGATGTTTTAAATCAACAAAACAATAAAAGATTTGCAAAAGAAATAAATAGGGCAAAAACATCTCTTGGTTTTAAGGATGTTATCCTTTTCAACGATAATCACATCTTCCTGGGTTTATACATGAAAAATTATATAAAACCTCAATTCTACATTTATTACCTGCGCGACAATCTTATCAATTTTCCATACTGGAAAAAACATGGATTAAAACTCGAACCTGAACTAATTAGGGAAGCCGATCTGGTTGTGACTAATTCAAGTCTTTATGCTGAGTATGCTTCAAAGTATAATCCAAATAGTTATATGGTGGGTCAAGGATGTGATATTAGCCTATTCAATGACGAGATTAAAGAAATAGAAATACCCGTTGAAATGAATAATATAGCGCATCCTATCATTGGCTATATAGGGAACCTGACGGCACTAAGGCTCGATATAAAATTACTCGAGTTCATAGCTCAACAAAAACCTCATTGGAATATTGTACTAATAGGCCCTGAAGATGAAACATTTAAAACATCAAATTTGCATCAAATGGCTAATGTTTATTTTCTTGGAGCCAAACCTGAGAATGAATTACCCCACTATTTAAAATCCTTTGATGTAGCTATCAATCCTCAATTAATTAACGAGATAACCAATGGTAATTACCCACGTAAAATCGATGAATACCTTGCTATGGGAAAACCGATTGTGGCTTCCGCAACTAAAGCCATGGACTATTTTAAGGATTATACTTATCTTGCTCACTTCTATGAAGATTATCTTCGACTGATTGACAAAGCATTAAAAGAAGATAATGAAGAATTGAGGCGTAAACGTAAAGATATAGCTCGCAGTCATACTTGGGAAAATAGTGTAAATCTGATTTACCAATATGTAGAAAATACTCTTTCTTAATAAAAATACTCTTTCTTAATAAATTTAAAATCGAAGCTAAGGGTATGGACATCATTTCAAAAATAAAATCTAATCCCAAACTCAAAAAAATGGTTTTGTATGCCATTTCACCTCCTATGAGGCCGAAGCCAAGATGGTGGGTTAGAGTTTTCGTCAATCCATTTTTTCATAAACGAGGGAAACATTCTCTTATTAGAAAACCTTCGCGAATGGATTTATTTCCTTTCCATCGTTTTGAGCTGGGTAAATACAGTACAATTGAAACATTTGCTACAGTGAATAATGGAGCAGGAGACGTTATTATTGGAGATAATGTCAGAGTAGGGATAGGTTCTGTAATCATAGGGCCAGTTATCATGAAAAATGGGAGCGCCTTAGGACAACATGTTTTTGTTGGTGGCTTTAATCATGGTTATGCCGATGCATCAAAAAATTCGAGAAATCAACCTTTAAATATTAATCCTGTAATCATCGAAGAAGAAGCACTTATTGGTGCAAATTCAGTCGTTTTAGCAGGAGTTACAATTGGGATACGAACACAGATTGGAGCAGGAAGCGTGGTAACCAAAAGCATACCTCCTTATTGTATGGCGGCAGGTAACCCTTGTCGCGTAATAAAAAGATTTAACTTTGAAACTCAACAATGGGAAAGAATCGATTAAACTTTTAAGACTAAATTTTTTCTATGCTTGTAGTTAAAATTATCTTCTGGTTTCTTTTATTCGTTGTATTCTATACTTATCTTGGCTATGGTTTGCTTTTATATATTTTGATAAGCCTGAAAAATCTTTTCAGAAAAAACCTCAAACCCACATGCTCGGAAATTGAACCCGAGGTAACACTATTTATTACTGCTTACAATGAAAAAGATTTCGTTGTGCCTAAAATGGAAAATTGCCTTGCGCTCGATTATCCAAAAGAAAAATTAAAGATTGTATGGGTAACCGATGGCTCGGATGATGGCACGCCCGAATTATTGCAACAATATGAAGCTGATGGTGTAAAAGTTTATCACCAAGCCGAACGAAAAGGTAAAATCAATGCCATGCAAAGAGGAGTGAAATTTGTGAATACTCCTATTTTGATTTTTTCGGATGCCAACACCTTATTGAGCAAAGACAGCATTCGCCGCATTGTTCGTCAATTTTCTAATCCCAAGGTAGGATGTGTTTCGGGTGAAAAGCGAATTTTGATGGAACACCACCAATCGGCCGAGGCTACTGAAGGCATCTACTGGAAGTACGAATCGAAATTGAAACAGTGGGACGCTCAGGTATACTCAGTTGTTGGTGCAGCAGGCGAATTGTTTGCCATTCGTACAGAGCTGTTTCAAGAAATTGAACCCGATACCTTGCTCGATGATTTTATCATTTCACTTCGCATAGCCATGCAAGGTTATATCATTGGATATGATCCTGCTGCTTATGCCTTAGAAACTCCTTCTGCCAATGTAAAAGAAGAGCTGAAACGTAAAGTTCGTATATCTGCCGGTGGGATTCAAAGTATTTTTCGTTTAAAACCTTTGCTCAATCCCTTTAAGTATGGTTGGCTTTCATTCCAATATATCTCCCATCGTGTTTTAAGATGGAGCCTCGCTCCTGCCTCTCTTCCCCTTATCTTCATTTTGAACTTGATAATTGCTTTTCATTCGGCATTCTCATTTTCAAATATCTATACTTGGCTCTTTATGGCCCAAATTGCCTTCTATCTTCTGGCTTTCTTGGGTTGGATCTTCGAATCATATCAGATTAAATGGAAAATATTCTATATCCCTTACTACTTTTTTATGATGAATTATGCTGTTTACCTCGGGTTCATCCGTTATTTGAAAAAACAGCAATCCGTCAATTGGGAAAAAACCAAAAGAGCTTCAAATATAAAAATTACCTCCAGCATTCACACTTAACTACTTTATAAACCTCCAATGTTGAAGAAATCAGGCATTCTTGTTTTATTACTCTTGCTGCTGAGTAATGTCTTTGCTCAGGAATGCGATACAATTCTATATAGCTCTCCTAAATTTTACAAACTCATTGGAGGAAGTAAAATGAAAAATATTCTTCCAGGTCAAACCGTTTGCCTGAAAGCAGGAAAATATTTTCAAATCGAAATACAGAATCTGCAGGGAACAGAAGAAAAACCCATCAAAATCATTCCTGTAGATGGTGAAGTCATCATTGACACCAATTCCCATTTTGGGATAAAGATATCGCATTCCTCTCATATTATTTTATCTGGCATGACCGACAGCCTCCAATATGGAATACGTGTGCTCCAAAATAATGGCACAGGAATTTCGATTGACGAGCTTTCGAGCGATATTGAAATATGTGGTTGTGAAGTAGGAAATGTTACCTTAACCGGCATAGTTGCCAAAACAGACCCTGACTGCTCATTAACTGCAGTTAGGGACAGTTTCTTAATGAAAAACATCTTGATTCATCATAATTATATTCATCATACTGGTTACGAAGGACTTTACATCGGTAATACATTTTTTACAGGGGTGCACATTCAATGCAACGGGAAAGATACATTGGTACTTCCACATTTAAACGAAAACATAAAGATTTACGATAATTATATTAGCCATACGGGTTATGATGGAATTCAAGTTTCGAGTACTACCAAAGGTTGCCAAATACATGACAACCAAATTTATTTCGATAGCCAAAAGAAACAATGGGGTCAAATGAGTGGCATTATCATAGGAGACGGAACCAAGGCCGAGTGTTACAATAATATCATCGCCTATGGAGCAGGCGTTGGTATAGAGGTACATGGCCAGGCCAGTCGTATTTACAACAACTTGATTGTTGAAGCAGGACGAACATATGTTCCCAATCAACAAGGAGCATTTTCTAAACCTGCTATTTTTGTGGGGTACAACTTATATAATCCAACAAATCAAGCTTATAAAATCTATCAAAATACTATTTATAGACCCAAAAGCGAAGGCATAAGGTTCGTAAATCAAAACAGCGCCAAAAATGAAATTATAAACAACATCATTGTCGACCCAGGAATATGGAAACATTTCGATAGCATTGGAATTCCTACCAACAATGCATTTATTAATATTGGAAGCAATATTACTTTCGAGGCTCAAAATAACTACACAACACGTGATACATCGGAGCTTCGATTTGTTGATTCACAAAATTTTAATTTTATGCTTCAACCCTCCAGCCCAGCTATAGATAAAGGGAAAAACCTCTTGGAAGAAGGTATACATTTTGATTTGAATTATTCACAACGGCCTTGGGGCAAGGGATTCGACATAGGTGCCTACGAATATTTTCCAACTCAAGGTTCATTAGAAATGGAAGTTCACCCTTTTATAAAAAATATCTTTTTTGATACCAATTCTAAAAATTTCAGAGTACTTCTTAAATCAAGCCTTAAAGGCAAATTCAAAATTGTAATATACAATTTGCAAGGTAAAAAACTTTATTCTTTTGTTAAAGAAAACTCGGCTGAAGATTCCTTTTCGTTTTCTGTTCCTCATTTGTCAGAAGGGATCTATTTAATTAACCTGCTCGGTGATGGATTCTTTTATTCACAATTAATACCTATTGCTTATCGATGAAAAAGATTATTCAGGCGATTATTCCATTTTGGTTAGGAGTAAAGCTTCGTGGAGCATGGCAAAAATTTCTTGGCTGGTTTTACAAGGGAAATAATTATTATTGTCCTCTCTGCCAGCATTCTTTTCGTAAAATGCTTCCTGCAGGGATAAAAAATGAAATATTCGAAAAATACCATATCATAGGTGGAGGTTACAGGCTCAATGCACTCTGTCCAAGGTGCTATTCAACCGACCGCGATCGATTGGTTTTTTCTTATTTAAAAGATTTTACACATTTTCTCGAAAATCAAAATAAATTACTACATATTGCTCCTGAAGGGGCGTTGCGTGCCTATCTCTCAAATAGCCTTAAAATTAATTACATTTCTGGATTCAAGGGCGCTGATGCTTTTAAAGGATATTATTATCAACAGCATGAACGCCATCTGGATATTACCCATCTTCCTTTTGAAAACGAAAGTTTCGATGTCATCATCTGTAACCATGTCTTGGAACATGTATCGGAAGATAAAACAGGAATGAAAGAGTTATATCGTGTATTGAAACAAGGAGGATTTGCCATTCTTCAAGTACCTTATGCACCTGAACTGAAGCATACTATTGAAGACCCTTCTATTCAAGATCCTAAGCTACGCTTGCGAAAATTTGGGCAAAAAGACCATGTGAGAATTTATGGACAAGATTACATTAATCGTTTACAAGAAAGTGGATTCTCGGTCGAATTGATATACTTGTATCAGAAAAATCCGACTTATTACGACAAAATAGCTATTAACGCCGAAGAACCTCTTTTCATCGCTAGAAAATAAAGATTATCGAGCTTTTCCCAAAAACTATTGCTCATATATCTAACGAAACCGTATCTTTATAGCGTTACTTCTCAACTATTGCATTTTTTTATCAAATCTTTATGGATGCCATCAAATTGTCGGAAACCGGAATCATTATCTTTGGGGTTCTACTTGTAGTCATTATTATTTTATTATTGAGGCTCAGAAAATTATCACAAACCGGCAAGGTTTACCAAAACCGCATAAAATCGCTCGAATCAGATAAAAACAAAATCGATACCTTAATAAAAAATAAAGTTGAACAATCTTTTCATGATTTGCAGCAACAAATTCAAGAAAAGGATGAAACGATAGCACAACTGAAAATTGCTCATAAGAAATCAGTAGATGAATTATTTTTAACCAATTCATTTTTGGCTAATATCAGTCATGAAATCCGTACGTCTCTGAATGCGATTATAGGTTTTGCCAATTTGTTAGAAGATGTACTTTCGAAGGCCGAAAATACCGAATTATATGAATATGCCAATGGAATCAACGAAAGTGGAGAAAGGCTGCTGCGATTGCTGAATAATTTTATGGATTTAAGTCGGGTAGAAGCAAATGAAATAGAGGTTAAAATGGAAAGTTGTGATATTGTGCGTATTGTGGATCAAACTGTGGAACTAATTCGTTTTAAGGCCAATGAAAAAGGTTTGCGCTTGAATGTAATCCACGAGAGTACAACAATGTGTATGGCAGATCCAATTCTTTTCGCCAAAATCTTGACCGAAGTAATCGATAATGCCATCAATTATACACAAAAAGGATTCATCAACATATCCACAACCTACACTGCGAATCACGAAGAAGTTTGCATAAGGATTAAAGATACAGGTATGGGTATCGACCATGAATATTTGAAAGTAATTTTTGAACCCTACAGGCCCGAAGGCAGCAAATTCTCTCAAACTTATGGAGGCCTCGGATTGGGTCTTCCCCTTTCGAAAAAAATAATTGAAATGATGAATGGAAGAATAGAAATTGAGAGTGAAAAAGGCTATGGAACATCAGTAAGTCTTTTCTTTAAAGCATCTTCCTTTCAGGATGAAACATCAATTACTAAAAAATCAGCAAAATCAGAAAAAGCTCTTTCTTCACAACTCGAGGCTTTTTATCAGAACATAAGAATCCTCGTGGTAGAAGATGATAGAATGAATCGCATGGTACTAAAAAAAATGCTGCATAACTTTATGGATATCGAAATGGCAAAAGATGGAGATGAAGCCATGGCGCTTATAAAATCGAGACATAATGAAAGAAAAAATTTCGAAATCGTATTCATGGATATTAATCTTCCTGCTCCATGGAATGGGATCACACTCATGAAAACCATTAGAGAAAATTTTCCTTTATACCGTCAAATTCCTTTTATAGCCCTAACCGCTTATGCCATGGCCGAAGACAAGATAAAATTCATACATCAGGGATTTGATGACTATATTAGCAAACCAGTTGCTAAGGCATATTTATTAAAGATCATTCAAAAACATTTAATTGAGAATAAAAACGTATGAATACAGAACCCAATAATCAAATCCAGCAGTTATTGAACGAAAAAACCCAATTAGAAGAGGAAATCGAAAAACTGAGGAAAGAACTTACTCGCCTGCAAAATGAAATGGACGAAAGGATACAACATTCTTCTGAGCTCATTGAAGAACAACGAAATACATATAATCGACTCCTTAAAAAAGTAACCGAGAAAATAAAGTCACCTATCCAAGGAATTCTGGAAATCATCGATATAATAAAGCCCTTGGCATCCAATACAGAAATCGACGATTTCATCCATATCATAGAATCATATATTAGTCAGGTACTTTCAACTGTTTCTGACATCATCGATTATACTACCATCTATTCTCAAGAATTGCAACTGAATTTATCATGGATTTCTCTGGGTGAATTCATGGAAAATTTGTCGAAAATATACAAACCACAAGCCCAAGGTAAAGGCTTAAGTTTTGAAATACAAATATTTAATAATAATCCCTTGTATCTTTATACTGACGAAGAAAGGCTTCGACAACTATTAGGTAACATCATCGAAAACTCCATCAAATTTACCCGACAAGGTAGAATAAAAATTAGCATCAATAGTTTGGGAAAAATTGGAGAAAAGGAAATCATGGTGTTCGAAATTAAAGATACTGGGATAGGCATTTCAACAGAATATTCGTCTGATTTACTGCGAGCTTTAGCCAACCCTGATATTACTCAGCTTTTGAAACTGCACGGAGAAGGATTAGGTTTGATTTTAATCAAAGAACTTAGCCTTCTCCTCGAAGGTGAGGTGAATTTCGATTCAAAAGTTGGCGAAGGAACTACATTTTACTTTACTGCGCCTTTCATTACAAAAAGAGAAGAAATCCCAATGAGAGCTGTTCCCTTGCCTGATAAAAAATTGAAAATCCTTTTGGTTGAAGATAATTATCTGAATCAGAAATTTACTAAAACCTCACTTCTAAAGGCTGGTTATGAGGTAGAGCTGGCAGAAAATGGCTTCGTTGCTGTAGAAAAATATCAGCAGCAAAAATTCGACCTCATTTTGATGGATGTCCAATTACCTTTGCTCGACGGAATTGAAGCTACATATCAGATAAGAGAAATAGAAAAACAAAAAGATTATAAAACACCCATCATAGCAGTTACTGCCTATGCTCAAGAAAAAGATAAAAAGCGTTGTTTAGAAGCTGGAATGGATATGTTTCTGGCCAAACCTTTTAAGCCTGCTCAGCTTATTAATCTTATTAAAAACTTGACAGAAAATACTTGAGCCTTGAAAAAAAGCCTATATTATTTAACATCTACAACCTCTACATCGAAGATCAAAGTTGATCCTGCCGGAATAGGGCCAACATCATTATTGCCATAAGCCAGATGAGGTGGAATGATTAGCCGAGCCTTAGTGCCTTGGGGTAAAAGAGAGAAAGCTTCGTCCCATCCTTTGATAACTTGCCCGCTTCCTAACTGAAAAGAAATTGGTTGCCCATGTAAATAACTGCTATCGAATATCTTGCCATCAGGTAAATAACCTGTATAATGTGCCACGACTTGACGACCGAAGGTAGCCTTTGGGCCTTTGCCTATTTTTGCAATGATAATTTTTAATCCTGAATCTAACTCGAGCGTATCCAATCCTGCAGTATTTAAAGGCTCATAAGATGAAGCTTGAACTACTTCGAGTAAATCAATTTCAAAAATCAAGGTAGACTGTGGGGGAATTATGCCCAAATCCTGATCCCCATAACCCAATTCGGGAGGAATAGTAAGTATGGCTTTATCACCTTCGTGTAAATAAGGCATAGCTTCTTCCCATCCTTTGATGGTTTGACCCCTTCCTACAATTATTTGAATGGGTTTATCGCGTTGAATGCTGCTGTCGAAAATAGTTCCGTCGGCGAGTTTTCCAATATAATGCAAGCGGACGATATTTTCATTTTCCACCTTTTCGCCTTTGCCATGTTTCACTATCTGAATCTTGACTCCTGAGGGCGTTTGAATAAAATCGGGAGAGGTTGCAGATTTTTTTGTGGTGCTGCATGCGTTCAACAGCACAAAACAAAACATGCTCAAGAAGATGCACCTGATTTTACTATTCATAACCCAACAATTCTATTTCGAAAACCAAGGGTGCATAAGGAGGGATTTTAGGAGGAGCTCCACGTTCACCATAAGCAAGCTGGCTTGGCAATATAACCTTTACCTTTGAGCCTGGCCGCATTTGAGCAACTGCCAAATCCCAACCCTTAATTACATTGCCACGTCCTAAAATGAATTCAAAAGGTTTGCCCCTGTCGACTGAAGAATCGAACTTCGTTCCATCTAACAGCCAGCCCGTATAGTGTACCCTCACAGCTTGATTGGTTTGAGGTGGTTCACCTTGCCCTTTTTTCAATTCAATGAAATAGATTCCATTATTTTGAGGTTTAATCTTTAAATTGTTCTTAGCCAAATATTCTTCTATTCGCCTCTGCTCATTTTGTTGAAGTTCTTTAAGCTGCTTTTCATTGTTTTTTGAAATATCGTCTTTCGATTGAATATCAACAATTTCTACATCATAAAGCAAAGGAGAATAAGGAGGGATAAAAGGTGGACGTCCTTTCTCCCCAAATGCAAGTTTGCTGGGAATAATCAGGCGAGCCACAGAACCCTTATTCATTCGAGATAAAGCAATATTAATACCCTCTGTGTCAAACTTTCTTCCGAATTCAATGGTCATTGGGGCTCCTTTATCCCATGAAGAATATAATTCGGTCCCATCAAATAGAACTACACTAAATTTTAAGGTAATCAGATCGCCTGGTTTGGGAGTAGGACCTTCACCTTTTCGTGTAATTTTAAAATACAAACCCTCAGGAGTGGTATCGCCTTCGAATCGAATTTGTTTGATAAATTTTTGAATATCTTCCCTTTCGGTATTTTTTCGAGCTAATATCCATTCTCTTTCCTTCTGCCGTTGTTCTTGTTTTGTCCACATTTTTGTAAGGCCAACTTCCACGGTAACATAGGAGTCGGGAGAAACTATTTTGGGCAGACGATTATATTTTAAAGTAGCAAAAAAGAACGAATCGGCTCTAATAAGAAATGAAGCACTATCGCCTGGTGTCATCATCATGAGTGCTTGATTGAAATCGCCTTTATAGTCAGGGCGATTGACCATCAAATTCATTGGTTCTTTGAGATTGTTGCTGCTAAAAAGAATGGAATCTTTATAGCGATAGCTTAGGTTTACCTGTACAATATGGCTTGTATCAGGATGTTGACCCTCATTATGTCGATAAAATTTGTAATAAAGGCCATCGTCGGTTTTCTTATAACCACTAAAGCGGCTGCATCCACCAGTGATGCAGCCGACAATAATAAGTGATAATAGAAAGCGTAAACCGCGAACATTCATAAGGTTAGAGAAACATTCAAGATTATTGAACGTCAACAAGTTCAACTTCAAAAATCAAGGTAGAAAAAGCTGGAATATTTGGTCCGGCAGGGCGGCTGCCATAGGCTAATTTGGAAGGCATAATCAATCTTGCTTTCCCACCTTTACGCATCAAACTAACACCTTCCTCAAATCCAGGAATAATACGATGTTCGCCAATAGTAAATTCTAATGGCTGTTGATCAGGATGATCATAGGATGAATCGAATTTGGTCCCATCTAATAAAGTTCCAGTATAATGCACTTTAACTTTCTTCCCTTGAGTGGCCTGAGGTCCTGTACCTTTTTTGATCTCGACGTAAATAAGTCCACTCTCTGTTGGTTGAATTGTAATCTCATTGTTCTTGAGATATTCTGCGAGGTTGGCCATTTCTTGCTGTTCCTTCAGGGCATTTTCCTCGTTCATACGCTTGATGAATTCTTCCTGAGTAAAAAAATCGAGCATTTTTGCGTTGAAGTAAAGCATTTCAGTACTGTCAATAAAATCAGGCAAAGGCATGTGCACTATTTTTTTGAAAAATGAATCGGCAGGCATGATGAAACTTGCACTGTCGCCTTTCGACATCATAGCCAGTGCTTCGTTGATATCACCCTTAAATTGTGGTTCGGTCAATTGTAAAAGAAATTCTTCCTTACCATCCATCAAAAGACTATCCTTCGTTCCATAAGAAAGATAAAGTTTCATGATGTCGTTAATCTTAGGCTTGAGTGTATCGTCCGATTTAGTGTAAAACTTGTAATATAAACCCGAATCGGTTTTCTTGTACCCAGGATATTTGCTACATGCTAAAAACAAAGTAGCTATCAAGGTAAGCGTTAAAATAGATGTGATTTTGCTTTTCATGTTAATTTATGTATTAGTAGAGTTCAACAATTTTAATATCGAGGACTAATGTGGCTCGTGGAGGGATATGCTGCTGATCGCCTGTTGCTCCATAAGCCAAGTGCGAAGGTATAATAATTTTTGCAATTGTACCTTTTTGAAATAATCTAATAGCTTCATCAAGGCCTGAAATTACGTCGGCTTTGCCCACTGTAAATCTCATGAGATTATTTTGCTTCGACTCTTTAATTAAATCGCCTGTGAGTAAATACATTTTATATTCGAGAGCTACTTCCTGCCCTTCTTTAATTCTTGGCCCTTCTCCTTCTTTTAAAATCTTATAGCGAAGGCCTGTCCCAGTTTGATTCATGCTTAAATGATAACGCGCTAAATAATCTTCTATCAACTGATTTTCATATTCGGCCATTTTTCGATTATAAACCATAAAAGTATCATACAAATTCTCCTCTGCTTTTTCATTTGTTTTTGGAGATTCATACGAATGACACGAAATCAGGCTTATAATAATAAATATCGACAATATTAATCTTCTTGACATAAAACAAGCTCATTCTCCTTTATAATAGTTTCGAAATATCGCAGAGTTTCTGTAAGTGGTTTGTAGCTATTGGCTCCCGCTGCATTGAGATGCCCACCCCCATCAAAATATTTTCTGGCTAAATCGTTTACCGAAAAATTGCCTTTAGAGCGAAAACTTACACGAACTAACTCGGGTTTCTCAGTAAAAAATGCGGCTAATCGTATCCCTTGTATTGAAAGTCCATAATTCACAAATCCTTCGGCATCACCAATCTGAAAATGAAATTTCTTTTGATCCTCAAGACTAAGCCACATATAAACTGTTTTATACTCTGGTATGACTTCCATGCAGTTGAGCAATACATGCCCCAATAATCGCATACGATGTTCCGAAAAGGTATCATAAATAAGATTATGTATCTTTTGAGCATCTATCCCTTTGGCAATTAAACGGCTAGTGATCTCATAAGTGCGTGGATGATTACAGGAATAACTGAAAGAACCCGTATCTGTCATTATACCCACATATAAGTTCATGGCAACATCCACATCTATTTTATCTTCCAATCCCATCATCACCAAAAGCTCATATACCAGTTCGGAAGTAGAACTCACCTGAATGTTATGAAATTTTATATCGAAATATTCATCAGGATCAGGGTGATGATCTATAAGCACATAGGTATGATTATTCTCGGTGAAAAGATTCGATAGATGATTCAGTCTCTTTAGATTGTTGAAATCGATACAAAATATCAATCTGTTTTGTTGAATGAGTTTCTTAACTATTCGTTCGTGTTTGTCGTAAATAATAATATTTTGTATAGCAGGTAACCACCCAAGAAAGGAAGGATAAATATTGGGAACAACAACTTTGACTTTATGACCAAGTTTATTCAGAATCAAAAATAAAGCAAGTGAAGCCCCCATAGAATCTCCATCCGGGTTGGGATGACTTAAAATGAGAACCTCCTCATGAGTTTGCAGTAAATGAGAGATTTTATGGGCTTCGTTTTGAAAATAACTATAATTTTCTATCATAAGTCCGCAAAATTACAAAAGCGTTTCGAATGCATGTTAAGTAATATTGATGGACAAAGATGAAACAAAATATTTAGAATAGGGTTTTAATAATCTCACTAAGTTTGTCGTTGAAAATTATTAACAAAAGGAACACACAATGTCGAGAAACATTACATTTAGCATGATTAAGCCTTGTGCTATCTCAAGAAATTTTACAGGTGACATTATCCAATCGATTTTAGATGATGGTTTTAAGATTATTGCCATGAAAATGGTTTGGCTCAGTCCTGAACAAGCTGGGGAATTTTACGAAATTCATAAAGAAAGACCATTTTATGAGGATTTGGTTAAATTTATGTCGTCGGCACCTATCATAGCTGCTATTCTTGAAAAAGAAAATGCAGTAGAAGATTTTCGAATTCTTATTGGCAACACCGATCCCGCCAAGGCTGCATCGGGTACCATAAGAGCTTTGTTTGGTACAGATATTCAACAGAATGCCATTCATGGCAGCGATTCAGATGAAAATGCTTCAAGAGAAGCAAACTTTTTCTTTTCGTCACTCGAAATTTATCATTGAGGATTAACTAATATTTCATAGTAGCCATCTTCATAAAGCAATATAACTTTTGAGATTCGATATGTAGAATTTTTGGCTAAAATTTCCTCATTTCTACGTTTTGAAACGGACGGATGAGCAAGTGGTTCTTCTTCTTTCAAGGGAGAAGGTTGTGATGATTTCAAATTTTGCGATGGCTCTGAACTTGGATTATTGCTTGTTTTGGTTTCCAATTCTTCACCGAATAAGGTCAATTCTTTAGGTTTGACCATTTTTCTTACTTCTGCAGTCGATTCGCCTTTTAGAAGCCAGTTAGGATCAATATCAGGGAACCTTTCCAAAACTTTTAATACAAAATCGAGACTGGGTTTATTACGGCCTGAAAGTATATGCGACATGCCCGAACGTTGTATTCCAATCGCATCAGCAAATTGTGAAGGTGTCATTCCTTTACTATTCATAATTTCTTTTATCCGTTCAATCATATCTATCGAATTTATTTACAAATATAAACAAGATTTCTACATTTCTGCATTTTTATTTTTTTGTTTAGACCTGTAAATAATTACAATTGTATAATCTTTAAAATATAATTTGCTTAATTACAAATGTGAATTTATTAGATCATGGTAGTTTTTAATAAGCAATTTATTATCACTATGTTAAATTTAATGTTGATTTACAAAACGCAATTTTGATGATTATATATTTGCCTAATCTAATTAAAGTATTAATTTAAATCTATACTATTTATATCTGGTTTTTAAATGATTAGCCAAAAAAGGCCTTATAGTATAATGTTATTAGTGTAATTTGTTTACAAAAATAATATATTATAACCATTGCGCCCGTTAAATTTGTAAACTATTTTGAATTGTATACTATCCTCTTGCTTTTAACAATGAAATAACGAAGAACCTTTCTCATTCATCCATTCCGAATATACTAATTTTGCCAAAAAAACGTATTAATAAACTTAGCTATCCATCGAGAATTTTTCCCCTTTTATGAGAAAGATACTTCGCCTTATTCTTATAACCTTCTATACATTATTAATATGCAGTATTTCTGATGCCCAGCATAGCCACTCCCCTTTCGAAAAAGCCTTAAGGTATGCCGATAGTGTCTACAAACAAAATGACTTTTTATCGGCTTTATCGGCTTATCGCTATGCCGACAAATTAAAACCTGGTGATGAAAAGGTTCTTAGTCGTATCAATGAATTAGAGAAGGCTCTTTCATTTGCTGAACAAAATAATAAACAAGCTCAAGATTTGCTGTATGAAGCTGAAAAGGCATTTCGAAATCAGGATGATGCTACAGTCGATAAAGTTGTGAAACAGCTCGAGGGACTTGCATTTAATGATATTAACCTGCGTTCACGCTTTGAAGAGCTTAAAAGACAAATAGAGAAAAGACGTCAGCAGATAAGTGCTTATAATGAAGCCATGCGCGAAGGAGATCATTCCCTGAAGAATAAACTATATCAACAAGCTTCGAAAGCTTATAGCAGAGCATTGCAAATAAAACCCGACGATCAACTGGCAGCCCAAGGCCTGGCACAAAGCCAGCAGCAGGAAAAACAAGCTCATGTAATTTATCAACAGAAACTCGATGAAGCTAATCGGGTTTATCAGCTTCAAAAATATGAACAAGCTCTCAAATTATTTACAGAGGCTAATCAAATCTTACCCGAAGGTGTTGAAGCTCAACAAAAAATCGATGAGATTAATGACATCTTTTCCTATCAATCCAAACTACAAGAACAATATCAAAAGGCAATAACCAAAGGTGATGCCGACTTTGCCAAAGGAGATTTCGACGAAGCTATGAAGGCTTATCAAAAAGCCATTGATCTTAACCCCGACGAAACCTATCCTAAAACTCGCATTCGTGAAATTAAGGCTTTGTATGCCGATGAATCATCGAGGCAGCAACGTTACAAATCCTTAATCGATGAAGGCGATAATTACCTAAAATCAGGTGAGACTGAAAAAGCCTATCAATCGTTTTTAGCAGCTCTTCAACTCAAGCCGAACGACAGTTATGCTTCTTCCAAAATTAAGTCATTGCAGCCCAGAATTGATCAGTTAGTAAAAAATCGTAAATCATACCAACAGCTTATTCATCAAGCTGCTGAGCTCGAGAAAAATGGAGAACTATCCAAAGCTATTCAAACTTACCAATCGGCCTCTAAACTCCTACCCGACTCCACTTATCCTCAACAACAAATCGCCATACTTACACAAAAACTCAACGAACAAAAGCAAATCTCTATTCGTTTTGAAGAACTCTTGAAACAAGTCGATCAAAATATTGCCGCTAAAAATTATTCTCAGGCTCGTGATTTACTTCAGCAAGCCTTAGAACTTAAACCGAACAATGCACAAGTAAATGCTAAACTCATTCAAATTGATCAACTCGAAACAAATGCCCGCCAACTTCAGGCAAACTATCAACAGGCTATACAAAAAGCCGATAGTTTGTATACTATTAAAATGTATAGCGATGCACTTGCCTTGTACCAAACTGCTTTAAAGTTACAGCCTGACGAAACTTATCCAAAGACAAAGATTCAGGAAATCGAAGATTTCTTTAAGCACGAAAAAGCCATTCAAAACGCCTTCAATGAAAAGTTGGTTCAAGCAGATAGATTATTGAAAAACAATGAATTTGCCAAAGCAAAAGAGATTCTTCAGGCCGCACTCGAAATTATTCCCGATGACAAAAGAGTGCTTAGTAGAATAAACACCATCGACAGCACTTTATTAGCTCAAAAATCGCTTGATGAGCAATTCGAAATGCTTTTTGCTAAGGCTGGTGAGTTGGAAAATCAAAAAGATTATGAGCAAGCCGAAAAACTATACCGCGAAGCCTTAGCCCTTAAACCCAATCATACTAACATAGCTCAAAAAATCGAGGAAATAGCCCGAATTCGTCAGGCTATTGCTTTAAATGAAGCAAAGTATGCTCAAATCATAGCTCGAGGTGATAGATTTTTAAGCGAAAAACATTATGAGAATGCGTCGAAAGCTTATGCTGAAGCCTTACAATTAAAAGCAAACGATCCTTTGGCTACAAGAAAGAAAGCACAAAGCGATTCACTATTCATAGTAGAACAGGACCGTTTGAAACTTTATAGTCAAATGCTTTCGGAAGCCCAACATTTCTTTGAAGCCAAACAGTATGACTCAGCCTTGGTTTACTATCATGAGGTTTTGAAAATTCAACCCAGTGACCCAGCGGCCAGTGAGCGTATTTCTGAAATTGAAAATATCCTTAGCAACTTGCGGCAAAAACGTGAAACTTATGAATCTAACATCAAACTTGCCGATCAGTATTTTACAGCTGGCGATTTAAAAAATGCTTTGGCTACCTATCAAAGTGCCTTGAAACTTTATCCCGACGAAAAGTATCCTCAACAGAAAGTAGAAGAGATTCAGCTGCAACTAGAGCAATTAGCTGCTTTGGAGGCCAATTACAGACAAACTCTTATTCAGGCCGATCAATTGGCTAAAGAGGGAAAATGGCAGCAAGCTAAATTGGAATATCAAAAAGCACAGGCTATCAATCCAAATGATTTTTACCCAAGCCAGAAGATTCAACAAATGGATTCTCTTATTCTGGTAGCAGCTGAAAAAGAAAAGTCTTTCAACGATTACATAGCGAGGGGAAATGAAGCTTTCAATGCTCAAGATCTTGATAAGGCGCTTAGTTTTTATGAGCAAGCAAGCCAGCTTATTCCCGACCATCCTTATCCCCAATCACGTATTGAACAAATTAAAATTTTAAAAGCAGAAAAAGAAAAGGCCGAAAACGATGCATTTGCTCTTGCTATAGCCAATGCAGAGAATCTTGAAATTGCAGGAGATTATCAAAATGCTCTCGCAATGTATCAGAATGCCTTGTCTATCAAACCATCCCATCAGGAAGTAAAAGACAAAATAGAAGCTCTGCATCGAACGATTGAACAATTGAAGGTTAACGAACTTAAGTATCAGCAAGCCATTGCCAAAGGTGATTCATTATTTAAATCGAATAATTTAGATTTAGCACTCGCATTCTATAAAGAAGCCAATCAAACCAAGCCAAATGAGGCTTATCCAAAGAATCAAATCTTAGCCATAGAAACAAAAATAAAAGCCATACAAAAAATTGAACAGGATTATGTTCATTGGATAGCAACCGCAGATAGTTTAGAAAAAGTAAAAAACTATTCTCAAGCAATTTTAGTTTATGAGAATGCTGCTCAACTGAAACCAAACGAAGAATATCCAAAGCAGAAAATTACAGAACTTCAGAATATACTTCAGGAGCTTGCCGCTCGAACCGAGCAGTATCGCAACCTTATCATTAAAGCCGACGCAGCTTACAAGGCAGGACAATTATATGAAGCACGTCAGTATTTCATGGAAGCCTCACAGTTGATGCCCGATCAGGAATTTGCTGCAAATAGGTTCAAACAAGTGGATGAAGAAATACAAGCTATAGAACTACGACAACTTTCTTATAAAAACAATTTGCACAAGGCCGATAGCCTTTATAAACAAGGCGCTCTCGAAGAAGCCATAAGTTTTTACAAGAAAGCGGCAGAGGTTAACCCTTCTGAGGCCTTACCCGGACAGAAAATAAATGAAATACAAAAAATTCATAGTGACAAAGCCCTTTTGGAAGCTCGTTACCGGCAAGCAATAAAATCGGCTGATAGTTGTTTCGACGTCAGACTTTATAATGATGCCCTTAGACATTATCTTACGGCTCGAAATTTAAAACCAGCCGACAGCTATCCTTCGGAAAAAATTGCCGAACTCAATGCCTTGCTCACTACACCGCGCGAAGTAGAAGGCATTACTTACGAAAAAGCATTAACTCAAGGTATTGCCGCTGAAAACAATAATGATCTTGGCGTAGCATTCGACAATTATTTAATTGCCCTGCATTTAGAACCTCATCGGAAAGAAGCTATTGAAGGCCTGCAGCGAATGCTTCAAATAATTCTCGCCGATACTTTAACACATCTCTCTCAACAACCATTAAATCTTCAGGCCAATCAAACAGTTCAATTATCACTCGATACAAAATCACTCCCTCCTAAAAATGAAGCTTTTATAGTAGTCAGCCTTTCCAGTCCTTTAAAAGAAGACGCCAAAATCGTCGTAAACTATGGACGAGGAAAAACTAAAACTGGTGGGGTAGTCATTAAATTATTACGCAACCCTGTTACCAATACCTTTGTTGCTCCATTGAATCCAACAACAGGTTGGAATGCAGCTTCAACTACTTGGATAAGCTTGTTGCCCGAACAAGCTGACCTTTCTATACAGAATATCCTCATCACGGCTCAAAAATAACTTCTTAAGCCATCTTAATTTTCGTGTATATGGATAAGACGGTTGTGTAGATTGAATTATTCTATATGCATCTGATTTACATAGTTTTTAATTCAACTCAGAAAGAATTAACAAAAACTTCAAATTCTGTTTAAGGGAAGATTGTATTCTCTTCCATAGTTTTGCAATCAATTTAATTTTCATCATGCACAACGGCTAAAATTTCTAATCGAGATGGATTTAACGAGCTTAAATATATTAGAAATTAATTAATTAACTGCTGAGGCTATATTCTAATAATAATAGAGAATATGTATATAAATAATACTTTTACGAAACTAAACCTTAATAACCAAACCACTTAACTATGATTCAAATTTTTCGAAAAGTCCTTACGACTGCACTTATTTTAATGGGTGCAGGGAGTTTATTTGCGCAGGTTACTTCTTCTGGGATTAATGGGAAAGTGACGGGCACCAATGGTGAAAGTTTGCCAGGGGCTACGGTCATACTTATCCATGTTCCTTCAGGTACGCAGTATGGAACTACTACGGATGTCAGTGGCTTCTATCGTATTCCCAATGTTAACGTTGGTGGTCCATACACTTTAAAAATCTCGTATGTTGGATACGAAGATTTTATAAAAGAGAATATTTTCCTAACCTTAGGCCAGTATTCTCGAATTAATGCCGATTTAGCAGAGAAACTTTCTCAAATTACCGGGGTTGAGATCACTGCCGAGAGGAATGCAATTTTTGATTTGAACCGAACTGGCAGTGAAACCAATGTAACACGCGATAGAATAGATAAATTACCTACTATTGGGCGCAATTTAACCGATTACACTCGTTTGACACCTCAGGCCAGGGTTCAGGAAACCAGTGATGGACCTAATCTTACTGTGGCCGGAATGAACAACCGCTACAATTCTATATTTATAGATGGAGCCGTTAACAACGATGTATTTGGATTGGCTGGAAGCGGAACCAACGGTGGTCAAACCGGTATCAGCCCTTTTAGTATGGATGCCATCGATCAATTGAATATATCTATTGCACCTTACGACATCAAATTGGGAGGTTTTGCTGGAGCAGGAATAAATGCCGTAACCCGAAGAGGAACTAACGAATTTGAAGGTTCGGCCTACTATTATTTCCGTAATCAGGACCTCGCAGGGAAAACCCCTACCGACGATCCTAATGTCGAGAGAAAGAAACTCCCCGATTTTTCGAGCAAAATTTATGGCGTTCGCTTAGGCGGGCCTATCATCAAAGATAAATTATTCTTTTTTGGCAATGTGGAAATTCAAAAAGACGAAACTCCTCAACCTTTCGAATTTTCTACTTATGGTGGTAACTCAGATATTGATAAAATCAATCAGTTGATCCAAAAAATAAAATCCTATGGTTATGAGCCAGGTGGATTTCAGGGAGTTACAAAAAAACTCGACGGTACTAAAATATTTGGACGTATCGATTGGAACATCAACCAAAACCATAAGCTAACCTTACGCCATCAGTATACAAAAGGGACAAAAACCGAACCCGGATATCAGACCAATACCAATATCACCTTTGAAAATGCTGGTATTTATTTTCCGTCAACCACTAATTCATCGGCCTTGGAATTGAAAAGTATCTTTGGGAACAGATTTGCCAACAACCTGATTGTGGGACTAACCTTTGTCAGAGATGACCGCGATCCCATGGGACAAAACTTCCCTTACGTAAGTATTCGAGATGGAAAAGGTAGCATCAACTTTGGTTCCGAACAGTTTTCCACTGCCAATCAGCTCAATCAGGATATTATTACACTTACCGATAATTTCGAATGGTACTATGGAAAGCATACTTTTACCTTCGGTACACACAACGAGTTTTATAACATGTACAATTTGTTCATTCGACAAAATTTCGGAGTTTATACCTATAATAGTATAGATGAATTTCTAAACAACGATACTGCTTCCCAGTATGATCGTACATTTTCTATGACCGATGGAAAAACTGGCGATGGTTCTACAGCAGCCACAGAATTCAAGGCCCTTCAGTTAGGATTTTATGCACAAGACGAATATCAAGCTCTTGATAATTTAAAATTTACCTTTGGTCTTAGGGTTGATATTCCCATGTTTTTAGACGATCCCATCGAGAACGAAGATTTCAACAATAACATCATTCCCATTTTGGAACAGAATGGATGGGATTTAAAAGGTGCAAGAACTGGCCAGATGCCTGATGCTAATCTGTTATTTTCGCCCAGATTTGGATTTAACTGGGATGTATTCAACGATCAAAGTACACAAGTTAGAGGTGGAATAGGTATTTTCACCTCACGTATACCTTATGTTTGGCCAGGTGGTGTTTACAACAACAATGGGCTTATGCTTGGAGGTATGAGGGTAACTTATGCTTCTAATCCTACGAGTCCTTACTTGATTTTCAATCCCGATTGGAACAACCAGCCCGGCTGGAAACCTGGCGACCCTGTTACCCCTTCAGGCCAGATTGACTTATTTGCTAAAGATTTCAAATTTCCTCAAGTTTGGCGCATGAGTTTGGCTGTGGATCAAAAACTACCTTGGGATGTTATTGCAACCGGCGATGTTACTTACACTAAGAATATCAATAATGTGCTATATAAAAACCTTGCTTATAAAAAATCGGATCTTCATTTGACAGGAACCGGCGATAATCGTCCGATATGGGAAAGGATTGACCTGCAAGGTGCTAAATATACCGACATTATTTGGGCCACCAATACCTCTAAGGGTTATACCTATAACTTAACTGCCCAGTTGCAGAAAACTTTCCTTAATGGACTGTACACAAGTTTGGCCTATACCTTTGGTGCAGCTCGTTCGATGAACGACGGACAATCTTCACAAAACTCTTCTCAATGGCGTGTGCCCAACGTTAGAGGGAAAAACGACCTCGATTACGGTATTTCCGATTTTGATATGGGACATCGCATCGTAGGTTATATCTCATGGAAAATCGATTACCTGAAACATTATGCTACCACTATTGGGCTCTTCTATTCAGGACAATCCGGTCAAAGATTTTCATGGGGATATCAGGATAATAACAAGTCATGGTTAGGAGAAGACAGCCAAAGCCTCGAACTAATGTATGTTCCTGCAGATCAAAATGATATCAATTTACTCGATATAACTGATGCCAACGGAAACATTGTTTTGAGTAAAGAACAGCAGTGGAGCGATTTAAATGCTTTTATTGAATCAGACGATTACCTGAGATCTCGTCGTGGCATGTATACCGAACGCAATGCTGCTCGCACACCCTTCGAACATAATATCGACCTACATTTGGCCCAGGACTTCTACGTCAATGTTGCAGGAAAACGAAATACACTTCAGATTACTTTCGATATCTTTAATCTGGGTAATCTAATTAATTCCGATTGGGGTCGTAAATATTATGTGTCTGGCTATTATGGCAATTATCCTCTTCTCACCTTCCAAGGGTTAAAAGCCGATGCCAATGGCAATAAAACCGTTCCTACCTTTACTTTCCAGAAACCTAAAGGAGAAGTCTGGAATATTGACGACAGTGGTCTGATTAGCTCACGCTGGATGGGACAAATTGGAATTCGTTATATTTTCAACTAATATTCCTACTTCAGTTTACATGAAAAAACCTGCTATTTAAGCAGGTTTTTTCATGTAAATGCTTTTCAAACATCTACCCTATATTTTTCTTCCTATTGAAAATTGATTACCATTTTAAAACAATAAATTAAAGCGATGACAAGAGTTATCATAAAAAAGGGTAAGCTACTTATATCGCACCGCTACAACCGATTACCCTTGCTTCCTTCCAGACCTGGGGGAGTTTACCGGGAGCTGGTCGTATAAGACTTACCCTTTGCAAAATTACAACAATTTTCTGTTATTATGTCTTTTATAAAAATTTTTATCATTACATGAATATTTTTACTTTTGCTCAAAACCTATAATACTTTTGTATCATGAAAAATAAATTGAACATCATCATTGAAAACAGCTTAAAATTTGGTGGCCTGATGGGAGTTGTTTTTATTTTGCTCAGCCTAATATATTATATTGCCGGATTCGATCAGTTTAATGCTGTATTTGGAATAGTAAATCTTTTAGTATCTCTGGCTGTGTACATTGGATTTCTCTATTATAGTAATAAAACGCTGAGAGACAAAAAACTAAATAAAGTATTAACCTACACCGATGGCTTGCTGAATTCTTTCATCACAGGAGTTATTGCTGCAATCTTAAGTGGAATTTATTCTTATTTGTTTTATCAATATTTTGATCCAGCATATTTTGCCGAATCAATTGAACGAAGTATAGAAATGCTTGAACAGAATCCCACTTTGACGGGTGAAGTTTTGGATAACGCAATTGCAAAAATAGAAAGTATTACCCCTCTAAATTCGGCTTTACAGGGATTCTATGGCAATATTGCCATGAGCTTTATTTTTGCCCTCATTATTTCTGCTTTTACAAGAAAAAAACCTCTGCCAAGTTTTTCTGACGAAGAAATCAGTACGAACGATTGATGGATATTTCGATTATTATTCCATTATACAACGAAGCAGAATCGCTTAGTGAATTGCATGCTTGGATTACAAGAGTCATGCGGCAAAACGGATTTTCATACGAGATTATCTTTATTGACGATGGTAGCAACGATGACTCATGGAAGATTATTGAAGCTATGAGTCATTATGATGAACATGTAAAAGCCATCAAGTTTCGCCGAAATTATGGTAAGGCAGCAGCATTGAATACGGGTTTCGAGGCAAGTACGGGCGAAGTTGTCATCACAATGGATGCCGATTTACAGGATAGCCCCGATGAGATCCCAGAGCTTTACCAAATGATAAAAAAACAAGGATACGATTTGGTTTCGGGTTGGAAGAAAAAGCGACATGATCCTCTATCGAAAACTATCCCTACAAAGCTTTATAACTGGGCCACACGTAAAGCTACACACATCAGGTTACATGACTTCAATTGCGGGTTAAAAGCCTATCGCAACGATGTAATAAAATCAATAGAGATTTATGGAGAGATGCATCGCTATATTCCTGTTATTGCCAAATGGGCTGGTTTTGTGAAGATTGGAGAAAAAGTCGTTCAGCATTATCCTCGTAAACATGGAAAGAGCAAGTTTGGAATAAACCGTTTTATTAATGGATTTCTCGATTTGATTTCTATTAGCTTTATTGGAAGGTTTGGTAGAAAACCCATGCATTTCTTTGGTTTCTTGGGTACTGCCCTGTTTTTAATTGGTTTTATCATAGCTTGCTATTTGGCTTATGCTAGAATTTTTATGGCAGGATATAAAATGACCCAAAGACCTTTATTCTATTTCGGACTTCTTTCTATGATATTAGGAACTCAATTATTTACTGCAGGATTTTTAGGTGAGCTTATTTCACGATCCTCGCATGATAGAAATAAATATTTAATCGAAAAACGAACAGGATTTGACTAATCCATCCGACATTGAGGTTTTTATTTTAGGAACGGCTTATCCTTTGCGCGGAGGATTAGCCAGTTTCAACGAACGACTTGCACGAGCATTTAAAGATGCCGGTTATAAGGTTACCCTATACAATTTCAGCCTCCAATATCCTTCCTTTTTATTTCCAGGCAAGACTCAATATTCTACCGATTCCCCCCCTGAGGGATTAGATATTCTTAGTAAAGTCAATTCCATAAATCCTTTCAATTGGCTTAAGATTGGGCGCGAAATAAGAAATAGACGGCCTCGTCTGCTGGTTTTGCGTTACTGGATGCCTTTTATGGCACCTTGTATGGGTACTATTGCCCGAATCGTCAAAAAAAATCATTTTACTAAAATCGTTGCCATAACCGACAATATTATTCCTCATGAAGCACGTTTTTACGATTCCTGCTTGTCGAAATATTTTTTAAAAAGCTGTCACGGTTTTATAGCCATGTCCAAAACAGTGCTCGACGATATCGGCCACTTCGACAAAACTAAACCTCGCAAATTTTATCCCCATCCCTTATACGATAATTATGGAAAACCCATCTCGCGAGAAGAAGCCTGCCAACGCCTCAATCTTGATCCATCTTTTAATTATATGTTATTTTTTGGCTTCATTCGTCAATATAAAGGGCTCGATATTCTTTTACAGGCTTTTGCCGATCAACGTTTCGAAAAATTACCCCTCAAACTGCTCATAGCCGGAGAATTTTACATCGACCCTCGGCCTTATTATCGTATGATTGATGAATTAAAGCTTAGTCAACGCATTGTGATGCATGACAGTTTCATCAGTAATTCGGAAATTCCAGCCTGGTTTTGTGCAGCCGACCTCATCGTTCAACCCTATAAATCGGCTACCCAAAGTGGAGTTACCCAAATTGCTTATTATTTCGAAAAACCTATGATAGTAACCAATGTTGGAGGGTTGCCCGAAATGGTACCCGATGGTAAAGCAGGATACATTGTAGAACCTGAACCAAAATCCTTGGCCGAAGCTATACTGAGGTTTTTCTCACAAAATAATCCTAAAAATTTTGTGAGATTCATAAAGGAAGAAAAACAAAAATTTTCTTGGGAAGGCCTTGTTAAGACCTTTGAAGAGTTTCTATAAAATGGTATTATTTTTTTATATCTACTGCTAATTATCAAATACTTATGAAGATTTTTAATGTTTAAGAATTGCCTTAAACTGCCATTGAAAATGAAAATTGCTTCAGAAATGATATTTATAAAGCTGCATCTGTAAGTATCAAAATATGTTTTAACTTTATAAAATTAATTTGAAGTATAAAAAATTTCTCATAGTTTAACTAATGATAGTACTTGATCTTATATATAATCTAGCCATTATACTTTCTTTTATTGCCTTGATTTTCTTTTTCGATAGGCAAAGAATAAGCAATAATAAACTAAGAAGTTAATACAAGGAGTTTTATTTGGCGCAGCGGCTATTTTAGGTATTTTAAAACCTTTTTATTTAACCGAAGGCGTGTTTTTCGATGGTCGCACAGTTGTATTGAGTTTGAGTGCATTATTTTATGGCCCTGTTGTAGGTCTTATATCTGCCCTTATGGTGGCAATCGTACGTATTATTATTGGCGGGGTAGGAATATGGATGGGATTAGCCACAATATTTTCTGCTCACATTATTGGTTCTTTATTTTATGCATATTTCAAGGGAGATGATCAAAAAATAAAATATACTCATATTTTATTAGTTGGCCTCATTACACATATTTTCATGGTGTTATCTATTTTATTACTTCCCAAGTCAACTCAAAAGGAAACTTTCGATACCATAGCGGTAACTGTTTTAATAGCTTATCCTTTGGCGACGCTTTTAATTGGGGCTATCTTGAAAACTCATTTTAACATCATTCATTTTTCAAACGAAATAAAGCAAAAGGAAGAACAATACAGGCTAATAGTCGAAAATCAGTCGGAATTGGTAGTAAAAGTGGATAACGAGGGCAGGTTTCTTTATGTAAATCCCACTTATTGTGCCACATTCGGTAAAACAGAGGATGAACTCATTGGAAAAACATTTCTTCCACTTGTACATCCTGAAGACCGTGCTCACACTATGGAAGCTATGAAAGCTCTATATAAACCACCTTATGAATGCTTCGTAAAACAAAGAGCTTTAACAGCAAAGGGGTGGAGATGGATTGCCTGGGCTGATAAGGGGATTCTAGATGAGAATGGCAAGGTTACATCAGTGATTGGAGTTGGGCGCGATATAACTGAGGCTCAGCTCACCTTAATGGCATTGGAAGAAAGTGAAAATAAATTTAGAAGTCTTGCTGAAACTTCGGAAGCAGGAATTTTTATACTTCAGAATGAACAAATTATATATGCAAATAATAAAATTCTTGAAGATTTGGGCTATACGATTGAAGAACTTTACATGATGAAGTACGAAGATATTATTCATCCTGATCATAAAGAACTAATGAAAGAAATTTTCAAAAACCCACCTATTGAAGGGAAAAAATTTAAGAATTATAATTTTAAAGTACTTACTAAATTTGGAGAAACTCGATGGGTTACCTGTGGCGGCAGCAGGATTGACTTTCAGGGAAAGCCTGCTTTAATTGGAACCGCAATGGATATCACCCAAATGCACAACCTTATCGAAGAATTAGAGGCTACAAAAGATGAGCTTTATCAAAGAAATCAAGAACTCCAACAACTCAATGAAAATTTGTCAACATCACTTCGAAATATTCAACAGCTTAATTTAAATCTTGAAGTTGCTAAAGCCAAAGCCGAAGAAAGCGACCGACTCAAATCTACCTTCCTCGCAAACATGAGCCATGAGATTAGAACACCCATGAATGCCATACTAGGTTTTTCCGACTTGCTACTCCTACCTTCGTATTCAAACCAAGAAAAAGAAAACTTTGTTCGCACTATCATTAATAATGCTGAGCATCTACTCGAGTTAATCAACGATATTATAGACCTATCGAAAATCGAAGCTGGAACAATTAAAATAAACAAAAAACAGATTCATCTTGAGAGTTTTCTGCAAGAAATTATAGGCTCATTCCAGATGCTAGCTCATCAAAAGAATTTGCAATTGCTATTGATGCCACTTCCTTCTGATATCCCATCCATGATTAATTCCGATCCTATTCGACTCAAACAAGTTTTTAATAATCTCATCACCAATGCTATTAATTACACCGATACAGGAAGTATAAGAATAGGTTGCATGCTTGAAGAGTCATTTATTCGTTTTTTTATACATGACACTGGAACAGGCATACCTCCCACTGAACTCGACAAAATATTTGAGCGTTTCTATCAGATACCTAAAGCCCAAGGACAAAGCAGAAGTGGAACAGGAATAGGTCTATCAATTGTGAAAACTCTGGTGAATCTCATGGGAGGAAAAATTGAGGTACAATCGGAAGTTGGAAAGGGAAGCACTTTCTCGTTTACCATCCCTATCGACGAGATACATGAATCAATAATTGAAAAAACAAATAAAATAAATATGACTTACAATTTTGAAGGGAAAAATATTTTGATTGCTGAAGATGACTACACCAATCGCATCCTCCTTGAAGCTATGCTGCAGACCACAAAAGCCCAACTCACAATAGTAACCAATGGACAGGATGTTTTAAAAATAATGGAGGAGGTCAGTCGTATTGATCTGGTATTGTTAGACATACGCATGCCCGAAATGAATGGGTTGGAAGTAGCAAGAATCATTCGGTTGAATTATCCAAACATTCCTATTTTGGCTCAAACTGCTTATGCATTCGACAACGATAGAGAAGCAGCTTTGGCTGCTGGATGCGATGATTATATCAGTAAACCTTTCAGGAGAGAAGAGATTCTCGAGAAAATCAATCATCTGCTCAACAAATATAGCCCTAAACAATAAATGGAATCTTCAAGGCACAACAATAAAGCGCCTTAAAGGTAGTCAATTCCGTCATTACGGAAAAGGTCGTAATTTTACATTCTTATTTCAGAGAATAAAAGGCACACTGAAATACCTGTTTTCAATATATTTGACTAAACCCAAGCAAATGATATACAGAAGTAAAGCTCCATTACGGATTGGCCTTGCGGGAGGAGGAACCGACATCTCCCCATTTTGTGATCTTTATGGAGGGGCAGTGCTCAATGCTACTATCAATCTTTATGCAAGAGCTTCCATTGTTTGCGATAATTCTTCGCACATCGTCTTACATGCCATTGACAGAGGCATTTACCGAGAATATCCTATATCAGAAGAGATTGCTCCCGAAAAAGGACTCGAACTTCATGCAGGAGTTTATAACCGTATAGTTAAGCAATTTACACATCAACCCATTGCTATGCGATTAGAAACTTATGTTGATGTGCCCCCTGGCTCAGGTTTAGGAACTTCATCGGCACTCGTTGTAGCCATTCTTGGAGCTTTTACTGAGATGCTTTCATTACCTTTAGGTGAATATGATATGGCTCAGTTGGCATATGAAATCGAAAGACAGGATTTAGGAATGCGCGGTGGTCGCCAAGACCAGTATGCAGCTACTTTTGGTGGTTTTAACTTTATGGAATTTTATAAGGATAATAAAGTCATAGTTAATCCACTTCGTATTCGCCAAAGATATTTAGATGAACTTTCGCACGATTTGGTGCTATTTTATACACAAACCAGTCGTGAATCAAACCATATCATCGAAAATCAGGCAGAAGCTATCGCCACACATCATAAACTTCGTACAGAGGCCACTATGAAATTGAAGGAACAGGCTTTTATGATGAAAGAAGCAATATTGAAAGGCGAATTGAGAAAACTGGGCGAAATCTTGAATTTTGGCTGGGAGCATAAAAAACTAATAGCCGATGGAATCACCAATGAACAAATTGATAGAATTTATACCACTGCCTTACGAAATGGAGCTATTGGAGGTAAAATCTCAGGAGCTGGAGGCGGCGGATTCATGACCTTCTATTGCCCAGAAAATCGTAGATACCAGTTAATAGAAGCATTAAAACCTTTCGGAGGTTTTGTAGTGAATTACGAGTTCACCCAACAGGGTTTATCTACCTGGTCGTTTTAATTATAATGATTTATGGAAAAATTTATCATTTCAAGAATTGAGGAATCGATAGTTTTAAAACAAAAAATCATCGACAATAAAGAGCTTTTAAAAAATCTTGCTCTATTAACAGAAGCCTGTATTCGTTGTTTTAAAGAAGGAGGGAAAGTACTTTTTTGCGGTAATGGTGGAAGTGCAGCCGATGCTCAGCACTTGTCCGCCGAGCTATCGGGAAGATTTTATTTCGACCGCCCTCCCCTGCCCTCAGAAGCCCTTCATGTCAATACCTCATTTTTAACAGCAGTAGCCAATGACTATGCTTATGAAGAAGTCTTTGCCAGAATGGTTCATGCCATTGGTAATAAAGTTGATGTGCTGATAGGTCTTTCTACTTCGGGCAATTCAACAAATATTCTTCGAGCCATAGAAGCAGCAAACGAAAAAGGAATGACAACAGCTGCCTTCACTGGCGAAACTGGAGGCAAATTGAAAAACCTCGTTCATTATCTAATTAATGTCCCCTCAAATGATACACCTCGAATTCAGGAAGCACACATACTGCTCGGGCATATTTTGTGCGAACAAATTGAAAAAGAACTGTTTATCAAGCCTTCTCACCCTCAGTAAATGATTAAAGAAGTTATTATTCTAGCCGGTGGATTAGGTACCCGACTACGTTCGGCTTTACCCGATATACCTAAGTGCATGGCCCCTGTTAATGGAAAACCTTTCCTGCAATATGTGATGGATTACCTCGAAATATATGGAGTAAAAAAGATTATTTTAGCCACAGGCTATTTACATGAAAAAATTGAGGAATATTTTCATAACAAGTACAAGTATATGAATATAGAGTATTCCAGAGAAGATGAACCCTTAGGAACTGGAGGTGCAGTAAAGAAAGCAATGGAAAAAGCAGAAGGCAAACAAGTAGTAGTGATGAATGGTGATACCATGTTCAGAGTGAATCTGGGAAAGTTATATGATTTTACACTGATAAAGAAATCGGATCTTACAATGGTGGTCCGACAGATAAACGATGTTTCGAGATATGGTGCAGTTGAGTTTGACGAAACTGGCCGTATTACAACTTTTCGAGAAAAAGGCAGTTTGGAAGGTCCGGGTTGGATAAATGGCGGAACTTATGTCATTCGCAAAGACTTCTTCCTCAATGAATCTTTACCCGAAAAATTTTCGCTCGAAAAAGACTATTTTGAAAAGATATATCTCCAACATCCTATATATGCCAACAAATGTTACCAATACTTTATCGACATTGGAATTCCCGAAGATTATGAGCGAGCGCAGGAAGAGTTTAGAGCTTTTGAATTCTAATAAGAGATTTGCCCTTTTCCTCGATAGAGATGGTGTAATCAACCGAAGGGTAGTGGGGGGCTATGTCGTCAGACGGAGTGAATTCGAATTTTTACCTGGCGTATTAGAAGCATTCAGCATTTTCTCGAAATTATTCTATCCCATCATTATAGTGACAAATCAGCAAGGTATAAGTAAAGGCAAGATGACAGAAGAGCAATTAACCGAAATACATTCGTACATGAAGGAAGAAATTCTCAAAGCTGGAGGTGAGATTCATGCCATATATCATTGTCCCCATCTTAGATCTTCAGGCTCTACTTGTCGCAAACCCCGGCCTGGTATGGCTTTACGCGCCCGTCGCGATTTCCCTGAATTGAATTTCAAACATTCTGTTATGGTAGGCGACATGATAAGTGATATGGTTTTCGGTCATAACCTAAAAATGATCACAGTTCTAATTGGAAATGAAGAATTTGCAAGAAAATACCCTAAGTTAATCGATTATAGATTTAACTCACTGATTGAATTTTCAAATTTTCTATCTGCTACCATAATGAATCATCAATCAGAAATTTAACGAGTATCCAATATCCATTAATAAATTTTTACGACTATACGGCAATGATGACAAATCGACTAACAAAGTCTTGGATTATTGCATCTTTTTCGCATAAATATTACGGAAACTGTCTTAGCATTAAACCTTTTTAATTGATAAAAATGGAATATCCGTTGAGAAAATACAAGGCTCGAGATTTAGTTCGTTCTCGTTTTATAAAATAATTTTTCTACTTCGATTTTTTAGCAAAAAATATGATGCAATAGCTATATAAACTCCTACAAAGAATAATCTCTTATCTTTATTGCCTAAAATTAGCAGCATGCTTTTTTCTTTTTAGAAATCATTTCTAATGGATTGAAACAATGAATGAGTTAAAAATAAGAGTATTACTGGTAGATGATCATGTATTGGTGAGGCAGGGCATTAAATCTCTACTTGATGAATGTTCGTGGATAGAAGTAGTTGGCGAAGTCTCAGAAGGTAACGAAATGTTTCATTTCCTTCGTCATCATGCTGTTGATGTAATTCTTATGGATATCAATCTTCCTCATGTTTCTGGGATAGAACTCACAAAAAAACTTGGACAGACAGCCGAAACTTCCAACATAAAAGTCATCATTCTAAGTATGTTTACTCAAGAAGAATATATTATTGAAGCGGCCAAAGCCGGGGCAAAGGGATATTTGCCCAAGAATGCATCAGAACATGAACTTCTCGAAGCCATACACAGTGTTGCTGATGGCAGGGAATTTTTCAGTCCGCAAATTTCAGGTGTCTTGCTTAAAACGATTCTAAAACAATCTTCGGCTATTAATGATGATCAGCAGAGGCCTCAAGACATACTCTCAAAACGAGAAATACAAATTCTTACCCTTTTAGCTCAGGGATTATCTAATCCCGAAATTTCCGAAAAACTTTTCATCAGCATTCGCACGGTCGAATCACATAAAACGCATATTCTTCAGAAATTAAAATTAAGAAACAATGTTGACTTGGTAAAATATGCTATTAAACATCATCTCATCGAAATTAACTCATAGCTAATTTATTATCATCACTTATGGCTTTTTATTATTGGAGTATTCCATTCAACTTTACTTTCATCAAATATTAATCTAATGAATCATTTTGACTTTGATAGGCCTTATTTATAATTTAGACTCAATTTGAACAACAAATAACACTCACCTAACCTAATTTTTGCGAAATTTGCGCTTTAAAAAATTGTTACAACAACATTAGAATTTTACGATGGAAAACCTGCGACTCAAAGCCTTAGAGAAGCTTCTGGAACGTCAACCCAAGCATTTTCATTTGCCCTCGAAGAAGGTTTCGGAATATTATGGGGAGCTTACTTTTGGAAAAGAAGCCATGCGAAACTATCTTACAGAGGATGTATATAAAAAATTAATCAACAATATAGAAATGGGCGATGCCATTGATCGAGAGATTGCTGATCAAGTGGCCTCAGCATTAAAGGCCTGGGCCATTAGCAAGGGAGTTACCCATTTTTCGCATTGGTTTCATCCGCTTACTGGAGCAACTGCCGAGAAACACGATGCATTTATAGTTCCTACTGGATATGGAAAAGCCATAGAAGTATTCAAAGGAGAGGAATTGGTTCAACAAGAACCCGATGCTTCGAGTTTCCCGAGTGGTGGAATAAGAAGTACTTTTGAAGCCAGAGGTTATACCGCATGGGATCCTACTTCACCACCTTTTATTATCGATACGACCTTATGCATTCCAACTATATTTATTTCATACACTGCTGAAGCCCTCGACTATAAAACGCCATTGTTAAGAATCCTATCAGAGCTTGACAAAGCTGCTACATCCGTAATGCAGCTTTTTAACGGCAATGCCAGGCATGTTATGGCTAATTTAGGTTGGGAACAGGAATATTTTGTAGTTGATGCGGCCTTATTTTTGGCTCGCCCCGATTTAGTACTTACAGGAAGAACCGTTTTCGGACATCCATCGGCTAAAGATCAACAGCTAAGCGATCATTATTTTGGAGTAATCCCTGAGCGTGTAATTGAGTTTATGAAAGAATTTGAATACGAAGCCCACCGTTTAGGCATTCCAGTAAAAACACGTCATAACGAAGTGGCACCCAATCAGTTCGAGCTTGCACCTGTATTCGAAGAAGTCAATCTTGCCGTTGATCATAATCAATTGGTAATGCTTTTATTACAAAAAGTCGCCAGTCGTCATCATTTACGTGTTCTTTTGCACGAAAAACCTTTTGCCAAAATTAATGGATCGGGCAAACACTGTAACTGGTCGATGATGACAGATACTGGTGTTAATCTTTTGGCGCCTGGGAAAGATGAAAACGAAAACTTCAGGTTTATTACCATGATAGCCATTGTACTAAAAGCTGTAGAAACTCATGCCGACTTGCTTCGAGCCTCAATTGCTTCGGCCAGCAACGATCTCAGGCTTGGTGCCAACGAAGCTCCTCCTGCCATCATCTCTGCCTTTGTGGGTTCTTATTTAACCGAAACTCTCGAAGAAATCGAAAAAACTGGAACGATTAGAAATGGCTTTAAGGCTACACTCGATCACCATATTAGTAAAATTCCTCAAATTCTTAGAGACAATACCGACCGCAATCGAACCTCACCCTTTGCTTTTACAGGTAATAAATTCGAATTTAGAGCAGTTGGGGCATCACAAAATACTTCTTCGGCCATGATTGCCATCAACCTCATTGTTGCCGACCAAATGAAGCAATTCTTACAACAGGTTCAAACACATATAAATAACGGGATAGATAAAGACAAAGCCATTTATGAAGTAGTAAAGCAATATATTATAGATTCAAAACGCATTCGTTTCGAGGGAAATAGTTATAGTCATGAATGGATAGAAGAGTCTTCACGCCGTAATCTTAGCAATATCTCGTCAACCCCTGAAGCTTTGAAAGCCTATATTAGTCCTTCAACAATTGAAGTTTTCACTCGCAATCATGTGCTTACTGAAAGAGAGTTGCGTGCTCGTTATGAGATACAACTCGAAAATTACGTTCGAATGGTACAAATCGAAGCCAGAGTCATGGGAGATTTAGCCATTAACCACATTATTCCTATCGCCATTCGTTATCAAAACACATTGTTAGAAAATGTTAGGGATTTGAAGGAAATCATAGATACAAAAACATTTACTACATTGGCCAAAAATCAATTACAAACCATCAAAGCCATTTCGAATCATATATTTCAAATTAAGACTCAAGTAGATGAAATGGTTGAAGAACGCAAGAAGGCCAATAATCTGGAAACAATAGAGGTAATGGCGGATGCCTATCTTCACAAGGTGTTACCTTACTTTGAACAAATTCGTTATCATACCGATAAGCTCGAAATGCTGGTTGACGATGAATTATGGCCTTTGCCCAAATACAGAGAATTGCTTTTAATTCGGTAATTCATTCATCGTTAAATTCAGTTTATTCTTGCAATAAAACTGTGATCATCTGGGGACTCGGAATAATTTATTCCACCTAATTTTTCCATCGGCAAGCGATTTATCTTTATCGAGACTAAGCCAAACAAAAACCGCTTTGCCAACAATATGATCTTCGGGAACAAAGCCCCAATAGCGAGAATCAGCCGAGTTATGCCGATTATCACCCATCATCCAGTAGTAATTTTGCTGAAAACAGTATGAATGAGCTTCTTTATCATTGATAAAGATTTTATTGCCTTTGACATCCAATTTATTTTTTTCGTACACTTCGATGATTCTTCTATACAAAGGCAAATTTTTAAGGTTAAGTGAAACTTCGTCTCCTTTGCGTGGAATATATAAAGGTCCGAAATTATCGACGTTCCAACGATAGGCTGAATCGAAAGGAAAAATGTCGGGCGACCATTCTCCTGCAGGAGCGAGCTGGGGTTTAACTTCTATAACCCCAGGTATTTTGCTAATTTGTTTCACATTGTCGTTTGTAAGAGGAAGTATAGCATATTGTTGAAACCATCCAATGTCTTCCTTTGAAATATCCAAACGTTCAAGAACTCGACTACTTAATCCACGACCCTCCGTGCGTATCAGATAATTAAATTGCAATAAAGGAGGATTAGGCATCTCTTTGCCATTAAGGTAAACCTGCCTGTCGATAATCTGTACGGTGTCACCTGGTAATGCAATACAGCGTTTGATATAATTTTCTCGTTTATCAATTGGCCGGGCTACCACATGATATGTACGCCATACGGCTTCTCGGCCCATGCCCTCTCTGTATCGACTTCCCATTCCCATTTTGAATTCTTCCTCAGCCATTCTCACTATTCGATAATAATCCTCGTTTTGACGTTCCAAAACGACAGTGTCTCCTGTGGGATAATTAAAAACAACCGGATCATTACGCTTTATTTTACCAAACCCCGGAAAACGGTAATAAGGCAATCGAAACCATTCGACATAAGATTTTGTATATCGGGTAAAAGGCAAAGTGTTGTGCACAAATGGAAAAGATATTGGAGTGTTGGGAACCCTAGGCCCATACGACATCTTACTTACAAAAAGGTAGTCACCTACCAAAAGTGTTTTTTCCATTGAAGGCGTAGGTATGGTATAGGCTTCGAAAATAAAGGTACGTATTATCAAGGCAGCTACTACCGCAAAAATTATGGCATCTACCCATTCCCGTAAGGCAGTTTTTTTAATCACAGGTTGTTTGGAAGGCTCAAGGTATTTTTCTTTGGACGATAATCCCAAATAAGGTAGATATATCACAGGGAACAAAACGGCCAAGGCCTGATGCCCTAAATCATATTTCTGATAACACTTGGCAATTTCCACTTCCATTAAGAAGACCATAAAAACATTGATAAAGGGAACAAACAACAGTAAAAACCAATAAAGTTGCTTCCCTATGATCTTATTCCACAAGTAATAATTATAAAATGGAATGAGTACTTTCCATGGCGCTATACCAACATCTTTGAAAATGGTTAGCAAGAAAACTGGGAAAAAAATGAAGGCTAAAATAATGTAAACCAGAGGGTCCATTTGTTTTATGGGTATAATTATGCAGATTTAACGCTACATGAGTAAATTTGTTGCAATTATAGTAAAATTGGATGAAACGCTTAAATATTTTTATTCACCCAATATCTGCGAAATAATCTAAGCAGACATAAAATATACAGGTAACATGGTTTTGATATTGCATTAGAATATGGGCACAAGTAACAAATACGATATACATCAAATACTCTTTCAATATTTTGGATATAAGTCATTTAGGCCTTTGCAGGAGGATATCATTCGGTCGGTGTTAGAAGGAAAAGATACGCTTGCCTTACTTCCGACGGGTGGTGGGAAGAGTCTTTGCTACCAGGTTCCTGCAATTGCTATGGAAGGGCTTTGTTTAGTGGTTTCGCCGCTTATTGCATTAATGAGAGATCAGGTAGAAACGCTTAAAGGTAAAGGATTGGAATCCGAAGCCGTTTTTTCGGGCTTAAGCAATTATCAAATAGAAAAAATTCTCGATCATGCAGCTTATGGAAGCTTAAAATTTTTATATCTATCACCTGAAAGGCTTATCACTTCCTCATTCAGAGACCGATTACCTTTTATGAAATTAAATATGATAGCTGTTGACGAAGCCCACTGCATTTCGCAATGGGGTTATGATTTTAGGCCTCCTTATTTGCGTATTGCAGAGATTAGAGAATTTCATCCCCAAACACCCATTATTGCTCTTACTGCTACTGCTACTAAAGAAGTTATTAATGACATTCAAGACAAACTGTTGTTCAAAGAAAAAAATGTTTTAAGCCGAAGTTTCGATCGCCCCAATTTAATTTATGTAGTGCAAAATGAAAACAACAAAGCCAGGCGTTTACTAAAAATCTGCAACAATTTAAAAGGTTCGGGAATCGTTTATGTGCGCAACAGAAGAAAAACTGTTGAGATTGCAAAATTTCTGGTTCAAAATCACTATCCAGCTGGGGTCTATCATGCCGGCATGAACCTCGCACAAAGAAACAATATACAAAACCGTTGGATGGAGAATCGTTTAAGAGTAATGGTAGCAACCAATGCTTTTGGGATGGGAATTGACAAACCCGATGTAAGATTTGTAGTGCACATGGATATTCCCGATTCACCTGAGGCTTATTTTCAGGAAGCCGGACGTGCAGGAAGAGATGGCAAGTTATCTTATGCCATATTACTCTATGACGAAGCCGACATTACAGATATCAACGAAAACTTCAATAATTCTTGGCCAAGTTATGGCGTAATAAAAAATGTATATAATGCCTTGGGCAATTATTATAATCTTGCCATTGGCTCAGGCAAGGATATTTCTTTCGATTTCGACTTAAATGAATTTTGCAAACGTTTTAATTTTAAATCACTCCCAACTTTCAATGCTCTGAAAATCATCGAAAAAGAAGGTTACATAGCCTTGAATGATGCCTTCGATTCACCTTCCCAGCTTATGTTTCGGCTATCGGGTGATGAAATGTACAATTTCCAAGTGGCCAACAAGAAATTCGATGGTTTCATTAAAATCATCTCTCGCTTATATGGTGGTGCACTTTATACAACCCACCAAAGAATTAATGAAGAAGCCATAGCCAAATATCTCAATATAAAAACCGATCAGGTGATTCAGCTTTTAACCGAACTCGACAAGCTCGAGGTGATATCTTACGTTCCACGAAAAAATAAACCTCAACTCATTTTTGTAACCGAAAGATTAGATGCTTCTCAATTTTATTTATCTCCCGAGAATTACCAATTAAGAAAAAATGCCGCAAAACAGCGACTCGAAGCCATGATCGATTATATCAAAGATGAAAACCACTGCCGAAGTCAAATCCTATTATCTTATTTTGGCGAGAAAACCAAAGTACGCTGTGGCGCGTGTGATTACTGCATCAAACATCATCTTTTGGAATTGGAAGAAAAAGAATATATCACTATCGAAGCAGAATTGGAAAAAATTATCAAGGATCAGCCCATTAGCTTAGCAAACGTTTTAAAACAACTTCCTTCATATTTGGATGAAGACAAGGTGATGCAAGTAGTGGATTATTTGGTCGAAAATGGGAAATTACTTCGCGATAACTATGGCATGCTGAGTTTCAGACCATAAAAAAAGCCCCCTGTTGACACATAGGGGCTTTCTTTTAAACAGAATTTCAATTACTTAACTCCTTTTGATAGTTCACTGCCGGGTTTGAATTTTACGACAGTTTTGGCGGGAATTTGAATAGGAGCCTTGGTTCGTGGATTGCGTCCTGTACGGGCACTTCTTTTGGCAACACCAAAAGTTCCAAAACCAATCAGAGAAACTTTTTCGCCTTGTTTTAAGGCATCTGAAATAGCTAAGATGGTGGCATCCAAGGCCTTCTTCGAGGCTGCTTTTGTCAATCCGGCATTTGCAGCAATGGCATCAATTAATTCTGCTTTGTTCATAATAATAGTTTTTAAGTTAACATTTAATGGTAATGCAAATATATATAAAAACTCTTTGAAATCAAGCGATGTATGCAATTTTTTGAAAAATTGTTCAAAAAATTATTAATTTGTTAATAACTTCACCTTCTCCTTCCAATGCATTGCCCTCTTCATTCTCTCCAAAATCATCTAAATTCTTAAGTTGAATTTTTGGTAAAATTTTTATATAAAATCGAGGTAAAAAACCATTAATCAATATAAATTATTGATTAATAATATTTTAAACATATCAAAATGAGGATATATTAAAAAAATTAGATGCCCTCAATTCTCTAAAAAGATTTCTAACGCATCGTCCAAAGAGCATCGAGAGAAAATCCGCGTAAAAAAGAAACTATGTCCATACGTTTTTTCCCACTGAGTTGTACTTCGGTCAGTTCTAAAAAACCATCGGCACAAGCCACTTTAACAAACGATTTTCCATCTGTGATCAAACTCCCAGGAGCCTTCGAATGATGATGATCTGACAAGGGATTTGCATAAAAAACTTTCAGAATAAAATTGTTTCCATTAGGAGATTGTAAAATAGCGAAAGCGCCTGGTGAAGGATTGAGAGCTCTAATTTGGTTGAAAATCTTTTGGACTGGGTTATTCCAGTCAATTTTACAGTCTTGTCGAGTAATCTTTTTAGCATAATGCAAGACAATATTTTCTTCCATCAAATTATTTTGATCTTTGGGTTGAAAATTGCTTGTAGTAATAATATGTAAAGTTTTTAGGATTAGTTCGGCACCCAATTGCATCATTCTGTCGTGAAGACTACCGGCTGTTTCATTCGGATGGATAGGTACAGCTTGCTGAAGTATTATTTTTCCCTGGTCGATTCCTTCATCTATAAAAAAAGTCGTCAAACCTGTAATAGTTTCGCCATTCATAATAGCATGTTGAATAGGTGCTGCACCTCTATAATTAGGCAAAAGGGAGGCATGCAAATTAATGGTTCCTATGCTGGCTAGCTTCCATACTTCGGGTGGAAGCAGTCGAAAAGCAACGACTAAAATAACATCGGGGGCCAAACTTTTGAGTTGTTCAATAAATTGTGGTTCTTTCATCGAGAATGGTTGTAACAATGGCAGACCCGTTGTTTGAGCATAAATTTTTACCGGACTGGATTGCAGATGTTGACCTCTTCCTGCTGGTTTATCTGGGACAGTTACAATAGCTTTCACATTGTAGTCATTGCTTATTAGAGCCTTCAAAGGGGCTACGGCAAATTCCGGAGTCCCCATATAAACCAGTTTCAAATCTTTCTCCGTCATTCAAAAAAAAAATAAAAAGAAAGCCTGATTCCTTTTGAACCAGGCTTAAGTTAATACCTTATATGATCATTTAAGCATACCTTTTGCCTTGGCAATAAAACGATCTATATCACGTGCTTCGTAACTTTTAGGATAGTTTGTTTGAATTTCTTCATAAACTTTTAAAGCATGGTCATAATCATTGAGCAGCTCATAAGTCAATCCTGCCTTCATCAGAAACATAGGTGTAGTTAGTTCATTTTTATGTTTGGCTGCTTGCAGATAAAAATCGATAGCCTTTTCATTTTTGCCAAGTTCTAAATAGGCATCTCCAATTCCACCTAAAGCCATTGATTTAGCTAAAGGATTTTTTGTATCGAATTTTTTCAGATATCGAATAGCATTGTCAAAATCTTCCAGTTTTAAATAACATATTCCGGTATAGTATTTTGCGAGGTTGCCTGTCTTAGTTGATCCATATCTATCGACTATTTCGAGGAAGCCGGCATATTGTCCATCACCATTCAATGCTTGGTATATTGAATCCTGTTCGAAATAATTTTGTGCCATGAAAATCTCATTGGCGGCCTTCACTTCTTTTGGGGCTACAATGAGTCTTTGATAGCCGAGAAATCCTAGAATTACAACAATTATAGCTCCTACGACTATAAGAATTATTTTCTGATTCTCTTCTAAAAAACGTTCACTTTTTGTTAGTGCACTTTCAACTGCTTCTATTCTTCCTTCGGTTGCTTCTTTTTTCTTTTTACTCATTCTATTTATACGTTAATTTGGGCATGCAAAATTAAAAAATGATTGATAAATTTCACTATTTCTCCAGTTTAAAATTTAGAAAGTGATAATAGTAGGGCACAATGGATAAAAAAATTATTAAGTCTTACTTCATTTTTCATATAAACCAATAGATTGAAGTTTAAAAAAATTAACCAAAAAACAGATAAGCCATAAAAATTGCAGTGATAATTCCTGCCAAATCGGCAATAAGTCCACAAACTACCGCATACCGGCTATTACGTATACCCACTGAACCAAAATAGAGGGCAAGAATATAAAAAGTTGTATCGGTAGATCCTTGGAAGAGGCATGACAAGCGGCCAACGAAAGAATCGGCACCAAAATGTTTCATGGCTTCGAGCATCATTCCTCTGGCGCCACTTCCACTCAATGGCTTCATCATAGCAGTTGGCAAAGCAGGCACAAATGAAGTATCGAGACCGGCCTTTTGTGCACACCAAGAAATGCCATTAACTAAGGCATCCATGGCTCCAGATGCTCTGAAAACACCAATCGCCACTAAAATACCAACTAAATAAGGGATAATTCTTACTGCTATACTAAAACCCTCTTTGGCTCCTTCTATAAATTCGTCATATACTCTTACCTTTTTAATGGCAGCCAGAATCATAAACAGGACAATGATAGAAAAAAGAATCACACTGCTGATGGCCGTTGAAATCCTATTCATAGTCTGCTGGTCAACGATGCTCAAATACCACACTAATCCACCTACTAAGGCGGTAAAACCCAGCAAATACAATAATATGGTTTTTTGGAAAAGATTTATTCTTTGGACCAAACTTACAGAGATAATCCCTATGAACGTTGAAGCGAAAGTGGAAAGCAAAATTGGAAGAAAAACATCGGCTGGATTAGCAGCACCCAATTGGGCACGAAACACCATAATACTTACAGGTATAATAGTTAAGCCAGAAGTATTGATAACCAAAAACATAATCATGGCATTAGAAGCCCTTTCCTTTTCAGGATTCAACTCTTGAAGTTGGTTCATGGCCTTTAAACCTAAAGGTGTGGCAGCATTATCGAGGCCTAACATGTTAGCTGCAATATTCAATAAAATGGAACCATTGACAGGGTGATTGGGTGGTATTTCAGGGAAAAGCCTTCGAAAAAGTGGATTGACAAGTTTAGCCAAGATATCGACCATTCCTCCCTTCTCTCCTATTCGCATTATACCAAGCCATAAGGTCATTACTCCAGTTAGTCCTAACGATAGCTCAAATCCGACCTTGGCATTATCGAAAGTCGATTGTATAATGGCATCGAATACACTGGCATCCTGAAAAAAAATTAGATGGACCAATGCAATGATGAAGGCAATGATAAAGAAACCCAGCCAAATATAATTCAGTATCATACTACAAATTTCAAAATTTCCGAAGTTATCATTCGCCAGAACAATTTATTACGTGAACCGGTTCGATAAAAATAAGAAATTCAGATGTATGTCAACGGAGAAATGCTAATCATTTGATGTCCTCATATTAATTTTTGACAGCCGCATTGAGTTGGCAAACCTACGAAATTTCGATTCAAAAAAATTTTTAAAAAAAGTTAGGTAAGCCAGCAGAAAAAACTCTAAAATAGCATTCAAACGATTTCGGCCACAACAAAGGCACTTCCACTTACTAAAATCATGTCGCTGGACGAGGCCGAGGCAGATGCAGCACTAAAAGCTTCCTCCACGCTCGAATAAACATTCCCGTGCAAGCCAAATTCATTGGCTTCAGCAGCCAGTTGGTAAGCATCTTTTCCACGAGGAATATTGGGGCGGCAAAAATAATAAGTAGCCTCTTTAGGAAGTAGTTTCAAAATAGCATGGCTGTCTTTATCAGAAACCATTCCCAGCACAAAATGCAAATGATCATACCTCATCTTTCCCACTTGCTTCATTAATTCTCCTATGCCAGGCTCATTATGAGAAATATCGGCTACAGTTAAGGGATTTTTCGATAGGATTTGCCAGCGCCCTTTCAATCCAGTATGGTGTATAACATTTCTAATTCCATCTATGATCATTGAGTCAGTCAATGAATATCCTAAATGTTTCAAAACCTCGATTGCAGCTATTACCGTTTTAATATTTTTTGTTTCATACTCCGCAGCAAGCGGACTGTTGAGGTCAAACACATTTCCCGAAGAGGTCTTCAGTCTAAGCTTCAAAACATCGTTTTCAAAATCATAGCTAAAATTTTCGATATTTATCATTTCATCAGCCCAATAAATAGATGCATTGGCTTCGAAAGCCTTTTCAATAAAAACAGAGTCGGTTTCGGGTTGATGTTCACCAATAACAACAGGTATATTGGGTTTGATGATGCCAGCCTTTTCTCTAGCTATTTGGGCAAGAGTAGAACCTAAAAATTGCTGGTGGTCAAGTCCAATGTTGGTAATTATACTCAGTTCCGGCATAACAACGTTAGTTGAATCGAGCCTTCCGCCCATACCAGTCTCTATAATCGCAATATCTACCTTTTGTTCGCTAAACCATTTAGCTGCCAAGGCAAAACTCATTTCAAAAAATGAAGGTTCTATTATTTCGAATGAAGATTTATTTTCTTGAATGAATTTGGTCACAAAGTCTTGGGGGATAAGCTCACCGTTTATGGTAATTCTTTCTCTAAAATCGCGTAAATGTGGTGAAGTAAATAAAGCAGTTTTTGCACCCGATTCCATGAAAATAGAGGCTAAAAATGAGGCAATGCTACCTTTACCATTAGTTCCCGCAATATGAATTGAACGAAAGGCAAGATGAGGGTTCCCCAATTTTTCACAAAGGTAGATGGTGCGGCTTAAATCAGCTTTATAGGCAGCACCTCCAATTCGGGTAAACATGGGCAATTGCTGAAGAATATAATCCACAGCTTCTATATAAGTCATAAACAATCTTTTTTGCTATGAAAGAACAAATTAAAATTTAGAAAGGATAACCAATCCCAAAGTTCCAAACAAGGTCTGATAGCTGAGATTTTGGAAGCAACCATCTCTGTCCTTCTGGTTTTGCAGGATCGAGAAGAGGTAAGGCAGCATCCAAACGAAATACAAAATAGGTAAAATCGAATCGAAAACCAATGCCTGCGTCGAGGGCAATTTCCTTTAGGAAGGTCTTAGAGTTAAACAAACCACCCGGATAAAAAGGGTTAGATTTAACCAGCCAAATATTCCCTGCATCCATAAAAAAGGCTCCCCTAAAAAAGTTATAAATGGGGAAACGATATTCGAAGTTTGTTTCGAAGTGCACATCGCCCATACGATTATAAGTTTGGCCTCCTTCTCCAGAAAAATGCCCTGGGCCTAACATTCGAAGAGTCCATCCTCGCATGCCGTTTGCACCTCCTGCAAAAAATCCTTTTTCAAAAGGCAGATAATTGCTGTTTCCATAAGGAATTGCAGCACCTGCAAAAACCCTCATTGCCAAAGTAGTATTCGGATTCAACATATAAAAATATCGAAAATCGCTACTGGCTTTTAAATACTGGGCATAAGCAATTCCTAAAAAAGTAAATTCATTATTCAAATTTCGTGAAACATTGGCTATTTCATCAATAGCATATAGAACATTGCCCGATGATTCAAAATCGAAACGAAAATATTTATAATTATGAAATTTTCCAATTTCCTGATTTGTAAATATATAACTGTATTTTAAGGCAGGTATCAAATGGTCGCTGTATTGACTACGAATTCCTTGGTCATTAAATGAATCGATAAGATGCTGAAACGAAGGTGTTGCATATATTTTTATGGCATTCAATTCAATAGGCGTTAATAAATGACTCTTAAAATCGGAAACTCTCAATTGAAATGAAAAAGCTCCATTAGTTATATGTCGAATATAATCGGGACGATTTTGATAATTATAGCCCACCATCAGATTTGATTTAGGACGCATTGAACTGGGCAGCTGAATTCCTTTCAAAGGCCATACAAAACGTGGAAACGAAAGATTTAATTCTGCTCCGGTTTCATAAGTATTAAATAAAAGCAGCTTGTTTTGAGAAGTTTGCCCAAACGATTTTTGCATTTCGGCGGCTCCTCTTAGTTTTAATCTTAATAGCTCTGCACCTCTAAAAACATTTCTATTGGTATATACTATATTTCCCGATAATCCTAAATCACCTCCTGTATTTGTAACTTCGGTCTCGATAGTAAAACCTTGAACTTCAGTTCGTGATAAATAAATATAACAATCGAGCTGCCCACGCCTTGTCTTCGTAATATCGGCAGTATCGGCTAATCTAAATTCTATGTTGATAAATCGATAGATGGGAAACTCGGCTAAATCACGAAAAGTAAGCTCTGCATCATTTAATCGGTATATATCACCTGAATGTAAATAAATAGCTCGAGAAACTATTTTTGGCTGAATCTTCAAAGGTTCATTATAAATAAAATATAAATATTCAGTATTAACTTCAGAAGTATCATCTGGTGAACGTTGGTATAATAAAGTATCTGAAAATGAATTTGCTTCCAATTGGCTGTTGTATTGTGGAAACACATAAATATTTCTAATAATATATTGATGATGCAAATTTGACCAATAGGTTGAAGGATCGGGGCTCGAACCTGTTAAACTTATGGGGTTCAGAATTAACATCTTTATATCTAAGCTATTCCGACCAACAGTAGTATCTAATTCATAGAAAACATAATCATTCGTAAAGAAATAAAATCCTGAGTTTCTTAATTCTGTAGTTAACCTTTCTCTTTCACGTTCTAATAAATAATAATCATAAGTCTCTCCAGATCGAATGCTAGAATTTTTCATCATTTGTTGAGAATAGCGATATATGAGAGTATCTTCGGCTTCAATTTGAAAATTTCGTATTATGTAAGGTTGGTTTAACTCGACGTGATAAACTACTTCGGCCTTTTTGTCCTTCAGAATCTCCTCACTTTTTACCGAAGCATTGAAATATCCTTTGTTAATTAAATAATTTCTGATATTTCTTTCGCTTGATATAGTAAGATTAGGATCATATATAGAGGGAGGCTTTCCGCCAAGACGTCTAAGCCAATCACGAAATTTCGTGGGTTTCCAATTTTCAGTTTCATTATATAGCCAAAGATTGATATGAAATAGACGAAGAAATTTCTTATTAGGGGCTTGCGAGATATATTTCTGTATTTCAGAAGAATTCATCTGTTTTTCAGGCTCTATCTTTACCTTGTTTTCTGTGAGTAAATATTTCTTGTCGGGTAGCTTTTTAGTTGGATTACAACCCGTTATAATTAAAAGTATAATGATGAATACTATGCTATAATTGTTATTCAAGACTTCTGATCCTATTGTGCAAAGATAAAAATTGCATATTTATCATATTCAATTTTACATTCTCATGGCTTATAATCCAAATTTGGATTATATTATTAAACTGAATCAATAAAAGTGAATAGGTGATAATTTTTAACGAAAAATTTGGAAGTATATGGAATAATACCTTATCTTTGCCGCGCAAATGAAAGGGGAGCTTAGCTCAGTTGGTTTAGAGCATCTGCCCTACAAGCAGAGGGTCATAGGTTCGACTCCTATAGCTCCCACAAGCCCGAGAGAATGTTGAAGAATTGACATTCTCTTTTTTGTTTAAAAACTTTAAATTTTGGAAAGATTCTAAAATTTTGTCAGAGACCGTAATAAGGATTCTCATTGTTGAAAACTTTTTCATCTTTCTAAATTACGGAATTTTTACACCTTAAGATTATACCTTATCTTTTAAAAATACAGATTCATGATCTTATAGAATGGATGCAGTATATGGCAAAATTTTTGCATATAAAATAGAGCATTCTATCTATTTAAGTTCCTTTATATTAATTCAATATGTTGGAATTACAAAAAGGGATTCTATAAAATTAAAAAGGAAGATTTATTGATGAATAACGACGAAAAAAATAAACTGGCTTCAATCGTACTAGCTCCATATATTCAAAAAGCCTATGCTCTCATCGGGATTCACCGCGAAACGGGTGGAAATCAGTTTAGACATGCTATGGCTACTATGAGTATTCTTATCGATTATCATTACATTGACTCCGTTCTTTTAAAAGCGGGCATACTTCATGACCTTTTAGAAGATTTTCATGAAGCAAGAGAAGAAAATATCCGTGAAATACAAGATGAAGATGTAGAAAATGTGATTAAACTCGTTAAAGAAGTGACACGCAATCCTCATGAAACTAAAAGAGAATTTTACGAAAGATTGCTTCATCATGGCAGTGAGAAAGCTAAAATATTGAAATGTGCTGACGTAATTAGCAACCTTACCGATTTGCATATCGATAATATCTCCTCCAATAAAATTAAAACCAATTTGGATCTTTATGAAGAGATTATTCTTCCTATGGCATGGGAAGTCAACAAAAATATGCACTATGAAATAGAAGACCTTATCCATTCGAGGCGTATTTATGTTAAGTCTTACCACAAGGATTGGCTCACGAGTCTTTTAAAAAAGAATATTTAAATTCTATGCATCGATTCGATGAAATTGCACCAACAAATCGATAGGATTTTGAATGACGACTGAAACTCGATAATGATAAGCCGAGGCAACTTGTCTTAATATTTCTTCAAAAGCCCAAGCCACTGAACCTGTAAAGCGTATCTCATTCTCTCGATTCGAATCAGTGATGGGTTTTAACAGCTTGAAAAAATCATCAAATGAAGTATATACTATTGATTTCAATTGATTATCTTGCAAATTCGCCTTAACAAAAGATACTAAGCTTGCCAGAAATCGATTAGGAAAAGGTTTGGAATAAATAGTCTCTAAGAATTCAGAAAGTTGAAAAGGAAATTGCTGGCGAAATTTTTCGGCTAAAAATTCATCGAGTTGATCCTCTAAATATTTTTTGAGCAAACGTTTACCGATATCTGCACCGCTTCCTTCATCTCCCAGAATAAACCCTAAAGACTTCATGCTCCAAGTAATCTCATTTCCATCATAATAACATGCATTACAACCCGTTCCTAAAATTCCTGTATAACCCGATCGATGTTGCCACAAAGCCCTACATGCGCCTAAAAGATCGGAAGCAACATTAAGATGGGCTTCGGGAAATAATCTTCTTAAATTTTCCTCAATATTCCTTTGCTGAAGAGTATTCCCACACCCTGCTCCATAGTAATAAATTTTTGAGATTTTACCCTCATGAATCCAATTTTCCGGCAGTTCTTTTAATAGTTGTTGCTGAATCGATTCCGCATCCATAAAATAGGGATTGATTCCTAAGGAAGTAATGGCCTGCACTCTACCATCATCCAACAATAAACGCCATTCTGTCTTCGTAGAGCCACTATCCACAATTAGAATCATAAGGATACTATAAATCGAACTATGTGAGGAAGAAAAACTATAAAACCTACAACAAACGCACAAACGGCGGCTATTAAAACTCCGCTGGCAGCAAGATCTTTAATAACTTTAATCTTAGGATGATATTTCTCTGTAGAAACTTCGTTGCTCAGTTTTTCGATGGCAGTATTAAAAGCCTCGGCCAATAAGACCAGTCCCGAAGCCAAAATCACTGAAATCCATTCGTAGATTCTGATTTTAAAAATAAAACCAGCTATTATGGTAATGATAAGAATTAGAATTTCGATACGAGCATTCTTCTGGCTTTTCATCATCTCCATCAGACCTTGGCCTGCATACTTGAAACTTTGAATCAGCCTCACCTTATTACTATTGTTGGTTTTTAGCTCCATTATCGAGAATATTCAAAGCCTGCAAAACGTCATCAATCAATATTTCAGAAGATTCCAATCCACAATAAAAGCGTACAATACGCCATGAAAGTTCATTGGCTTCAGGATGTTCAAAATCATAAACAGTGATGGCAGGATCGACCAAAGACTCGAATCCTCCCCAAGAAACAGCCTTTAAAAAATGTTTCAAATTATTACAGAACAGAATTACTTCATCAGGGGTATCTACATTCAATTCGATAGAAAACAAACCGCTACAGTCTTTCATTTGACTTCGAGCGATGTCGTTTTTAGGGTGTTGAGCATGAAAAGGATAAAAAATCCTTTTAATGCGAGGATGGTTATCTATGGCCTTTATCAGTGCCTTAGCATTGGCAGTGCTTCGCTGAAGGCGAATTTCGAGAGTTCTTAAGCCTCTGAGCATTAACCAAGCTTCAAATGGCAGCAACACAGCACCAAAGGCAAGATATTCGGAATCATAAATTTTGCGAATCATTTCTTTGTTACCGGCTAAAACTCCTGCTACTACATCACTATGACCCGAAAGATATTTCGATGCCGAATGCAAAACAAGGTCAACCCCCAATGATAAAGGCGACTGATAGAGAGGGGTTGAATAACTATTGTCGATTATTGTTATGATTCCTTTAGATCGTGCCACTTCAGCGACTGCTCTAATATCGGTTATCTCGAATGTAAAAGTATTGGGTGACTCTAAATAAAATAATTTTGTATTTGATTGGCAAGCAGCCTCATAAGCCTGAGCACTTCCTTCTTCAACGAAAGTAGTCGTAATGCCATATTTTGGCAATATTACCTTGCAAAAATGACTTACCCAAGTATAGGGTTTTCGAATGCAAACCAGATGATCGCCAGTGCGTAACTGGCTAAACAAGGCTGCAGCTATGGCACCGCAACCACTCGAAAAAACCAGTGCATCTTCAGCACCTTCTAATTCGGCAATTTTATGCCTCAATATAGCTAAGGTAGGATTATTGCCCCTACTATATACAGAATAATCATATTCGTTACTCAAAGCAAGCCGCATTTGTTCAACAGTCGAAAAAACAAAATTGGAAGTTTGTATTAAAGGAGGGCTAACGGCATTGTAGTATTTCCCACGTTCTTCTCCTTCTTCGAACAAAATCTCACTTAGCGACTTCAACATAAGCCAAAAATTTAATAATCCTGTTTAATATGAGGTTTAACGGCCACAAAATTATCCAAATAATCCCTGTAAAATATCATAGTTTCCTCCTTTATCATTTATCATTCTTTTATTTCAATCCTTGACGCAAGTCTATCCCCCATCAGGATAGTAAAGTTTTAGTAATTTCGCAACTTATTAAAAATGAATCTAAATAACTATGTTTTGCATTAACAATCAAAATATTAATCCTTATTTCAATTTAGCCAGCGAAGAGTATCTTTTGAAGAATTTTGAGGAAGAAATTTTTATGCTATGGAGAGATGAGCCTTCCATTATTATAGGCAAGCATCAAAATGCTCTGGCCGAAATCAATATAGATTATGTAAAAGAGAATCAAATTAAAGTTGTAAGGCGTTTAACTGGCGGAGGAGCTGTTTTTCATGATCTTGGCAATTTAAATTTTACTTTTATATCGAATTCGCCCAATGGAAAAGTCGTTATGGATTTTGAAAAATATACTCGTCCCATTGTGGATGTTTTGATCAGTTTAGGTATTGATGCTCATTTCGAAGGGCGTAATGATATCGTTATAGATGGAAAGAAAATTTCGGGTAATGCAGAATGTGTCTATAGAAACAGGGTATTACATCATGGCACTATACTTTATTCGGCTCATTTACCCAATCTTTCATCTGCTTTAAAGGTCAATCCTTTGAAATTCCAAGACAAAGCCGTAAAATCTACCCGTAATAGGGTTGCCAACATAAGTGATTACTTGAAAAAACCCATGGAAGTTGTCCAATTTCGTGATTTGATTTTTACCCATATCGCACAAATGTATGCTGATAGTAAGATTTATGAATTCACTACTGAAGATATTGCATTCATTACTAATTTACAAAAGGGAAAATATGAAACATGGGAATGGAATTTTGGGAACTCTCCAGAATATAACTTTCGAAAGATTGTAAAAACTTCTGGTGGTTTTATAGAGTTTGACCTGATGGTAGAAAAAGGAATTATTACATCGGCTAAAATTTTTGGAGACTTTTTCAGCTCGAACGAGATTTCTGAAATAGAAACGGCTTTGAAAGGACTTCGACACGAATACAATGTGGTTAAACAAAAGCTGGAAGGATACGCAATAGAACGTTATTTTAATCGTGCAACACTCGATGAAGTTTTAGAAGGAATTTTCTGAACTTTGCTCGATGAAAAATCAGAATAAAGCATATCTATACGTAGCCCTGGCCATTCTTGCATGGTCAACTATTGCTACGGCTTTCAAGATTACTTTAAGGTATATAAATTTTGTAGAATTACTCCTTTATGCCAGCCTGACTTCTACTCTTTTATTTTCGATTTATCTATTTATCAACAAAAGACTCAGGAAAGTATTTGAACGGCCTCGTAAAGAATTGTTGCGTTTGGCATTCAATGGAATATTAAACCCTTTTGTTTATTATCTTCTACTTTTAAGAGCCTATGAATTGCTTCCAGCTCAAGAAGCCGGAACCTTAAATTATTTTTGGCCTATAATTTTAGTTTTACTCTCCATCCCCATGCTCGGCCAAAAAATAAGCTGGCTAAGCATAGTTTCCGTTTTCGTTAGTTTTATGGGAATTGTTATTATTAGTACACATGGAAAACCTTGGCTAATGCAATTCAGTAATCCCTTCGGGGTTATACTGGCTATTACCTGTCCCTTTATCTGGGCTATTTATTGGATTCTTAACATGAAAATAGCAGGCGATGAAGTCGAAAAACTCTTTATTGGTTTCTTAAGTGGTACCTCACTCATTATCATTTATTCGGCAATAACTCATCGCTTGAGTTTTCCACCTATAGAGGGATTAGCTGGGGCTGTGTATGTTGGAATATTCGAAATGGGACTCACTTTTATTTTCTGGCTCAAAGCTTTAAGATATTCAAAAACAACGGCCAATATCAGCAATTTGGTTTTCCTTTCACCATTTCTTTCGCTGTTTTATATCAACTTTATTTTGAAAGAAAAAATATTGTTGAGTACCCTTGTAGGATTGATTTTGGTTGTAGCGGGAATCATCATGCAGCAATATGTTCCTGAATTAGAGCAGAAAAGGAAAGAAGCCAGGCAAAAATAAACTACAAACGAGAGAAAGGAATATATTAATTTTGCTGCATGAATTCAGTAAAAGTCGCTTTTCATACGCTGGGATGCAAATTAAATTTTGCTGAAACCTCCACTTTAATACGTAGATTTCGGGAGCATGGTTATCAAATTATTGATTTCGATAAAGAAGCCGACATTTATGTCATTCATACTTGTAGTGTTACATCGGTGGCTGAAAAGAAAAGCAGGGCAGCCATTTATCAGGCACACCGGCGAAATCCAAAGGCTTCAATAGCCGTAATTGGATGCTACCCTGAGCTTGAGGCTGAAAGATTGAAAGAGATCAGCGGAGTAAAATGGGTTTTAGGAAATCAGGAAAAATTTCAAATTGCAGAACTGATCTCTCATGATTTTTCGGCAAAGCATGAAGTTTCAGTCGCATCAGCCGAAACTGCTGAAAACTTGCAAGAATTTTATCCTGCTTATTCGTCGGGCGACAGAACGCGTTCCTTTCTAAAAATTCAAGATGGATGCGACCATTTCTGTTCTTACTGTTCCATACCATACAGTCGTGGGCGCTCGCGGAGCTCATCTATACAGGATACCCTCCAATGGGCACGAAAAGCTGCTGCAGAAGGTGTGAAAGAAATCGTTCTTACTGGTGTTAATATAGGTGACTTTGGTAGAAAAAATGGAGAATCACTCTTTGATTTGCTTCGTTGTTTCGATAAGGAAAGAATAGTAGAAAGAGTCCGACTTTCGTCAATAGAACCCGAATTATTAAGCAAGGAAATTATTCGATTGGTAGCCGATTCACAGGTTCTGATGCCTCATTTCCATATTCCTTTGCAATCGGGATCTAATACAATATTAAAAAGAATGAAAAGAAAATATACAACTGAGGTTTTTGAAAGTCGGGTTAGATACATTAAACAATTAATGCCTTATGCTTGCATTGCTTGTGATGTAATTGTGGGCTTCCCGGGCGAAACCGACGAACTTTTTGAAGAAACTTACCAGTTTATCGAAGACCTGCCTATATCTTATTTGCATGTATTCAGTTATAGCCAAAGAGCCAATACACTTGCCTTGAAATTCACTGATGAAGTTCCACCTCTTATAAAGCACAGCAGAAGTCAAATTCTGCATCAGTGTTCAGCTATAAAACTCGATCAATTTTACAACTTTTGTCAGCATCACTATGTAAATGTTCTTTTCGAATCGGAAAATACTGAGGGTATGATGTCGGGTTATTCCGAAAATTATATTCGCGTTGAAACCCCTTTCAGAGAAGATTTTGTAAATCGAATCATACATTTGCCACTCGAGCAAAGAAATATTGCTGGAGACTATGTTTACTATCCTCTATAAATCATCATCCATTTAAACCATCTAATATGTATCCTAAAATCAGTGATTTAATCAACGATATTTTTGGAACTCACATTCAATTGCCCATTCAGTCGTATGGGATGATGATGGCAATTGCCTTTGTAGTAGGCGGCTTAATTCTCAATAGCGAATTGAAGCGCAAAGAAAGGGAGAAAATTTTAAAACCTCATTCTAAAAAAATAATAGAGGGTTTGCCAGCCACTCCTTTTGAGATTGCCTTGTCTGGCTTCATTGCTTTCATCCTTGGTTTCAAAATCATTGGCATTATTCTCGATTATAAATTTTTTGTCGATAATCCACAAGAATATATTCTATCATGGAAAGGAAGTTGGTTAGGAGGATTACTCGTCGGAGGATTTTCTGCTTATTACACATGGCATTCTAAAGAAAAGAAGAAGCTTTCCAAACCTAAGACCAAATTCGTAGAAATTCATCCACATGAATTAACGCTCAACATATTATTTGTAGCAGCGGTATTCGGTTTAATAGGAGCAAAGTTATTTGATATGATGGAACATTTGGATGAGTTATTTCGAGATCCTTTAGGCACCCTATTTTCGTTTAGTGGTCTTTCATTTTATGGTGGTCTGATTCTGGGTGCCATAGCCGTAATATTATATACTAAAAAACATGGTATAGCCTTCGAACATATAGCCGATGCAACTGCACCTGCTTTAATTTTAGCCTATGCCGTTGGCCGCATTGGATGTCAGCTGGCCGGAGACGGTTGCTGGGGAATTCCTAATCCCAATCCCAAACCTCAATGGCTTTCCTTCTTACCTAATTGGTTATGGTCATTCAATTATCCGCATAATGTAATTAATGAAGGTATTCCTATTCCTGGTTGCGAAGGTCAACATTGCTTTGTACTTCCACAACCTGTTTTTCCTACTCCCTTGTATGAAACAATAATTTGTACTTTGTTTTTTCTCATTCTATGGGGAATAAGAAAAAAACTCAGCATTCCAGGTTTGTTATTTGGAATCTATTTAATGTTGAATGCATTAGAAAGATTTTTTATAGAAGAAATTCGTGTTAACCGTAATTATAAAATCATAGGCTCTATAGAATTAAGTCAGGCCCAAATCATCGCCATTGCTATTTTTATTACTGGAGTGGTGCTTTCTTTTATTTTTTATCGTAAACACAAAAAACTACAAACTCAACGCATATGAATTATGAAAATATCGCCTTCGAGGTAGAAAAGATTGCCAAAGAAGCCGCCAGATATATCTTAGACCGAAGAAAATCATTATCTGAATCGGACGTCGAAACCAAAGGTTTACATAACTATGTAACTTATATCGATAAAGGTTCGGAAAACTTAATAATAGACCATTTAAGGCCTTTGATAAACGATGCAGGATTTATAGCCGAAGAAAACACCCAAAATCTGAGAGCCGAGGAGTTGAACTGGATAATCGACCCTTTAGATGGAACTACAAATTTCATTCATGGGATTCCTATTTGCTCGGTCAGTATTGCCTTGATGCAAAACAGCGAGATTGTTGTGGGCGAGGTGCTCGAAATTTTTTCGGGAGAAAGCTTTTTAGCTTGGAAAGATGGACCAGCCCTTTGCAATGGGAAGCCCATACAAGTTTCTCGTCGTACGAATGTTAAAGAAATTTTATTGGCTACCGGATTTCCCTATTATGATTATAATTTATTGGAACAGTATTTAGAGGTATTTAAACATTTTATGAAGAACACTCGAGGTCTCAGGCGCTTAGGCTCTGCTGCCCTCGACCTTGCCTGGGTTGCCTGTGGACGTTTCGATGGATTTTATGAATATGGCTTGAACGAATGGGATGTTGCGGCCGGTTCCTTCATTGTGGAAAGAGCCGGAGGGAAATGTTCCGATTTCAAAGGACAACCTAATCATGTATTTGGACGCCAAATCTTAAGCTCAAACGGAGTACTTCATCAAGAACTTTTAAATCAAATTCAAATATTTTTTCCTTAATAGGTTTATCCAGAAAAGACAACTAATTTCGTGATGGAAACCGTATCATCGAAAATGAAACATTTATTATTGATCCTAATTTTTCTTGGCATGGGTTCAGTTTTATTGGCTGAGCAGGCAGTTACAGTCAAGAAAAGAAATTTACCCGAAAAGGTGAGCAAAGTCTATATCATAGAAATGAAAGAAGAGATTGCCCCACCCATCCGACGAAAAGTTCAAAAAGGATTAAGAGAGGCCAGAGAAAATGGAGCCGATCTAATTATTATTCATATGAATACTTATGGAGGGACGCTGGATGCCGCCGACAGTATACGCACCATGATTTTGACTTCGTCAATACCTGTGTGGGTTTTTATCGATAATAATGCAGCATCGGCTGGAGCACTCATCAGCATTGCCTGCGATTCTATATATATGAGACCAGGAGCTAATATTGGAGCTGCTACTGTAGTTGACCAGACCGGTGGAGCTTTACCGGATAAATATCAGTCTTACATGCGTTCTATGATGCGCTCGACAGCCGAAGCTAAAGGACGCGACCCTCAAATTGCACAAGCTATGGTAGACACTCGAATCGTCGTCCCAGGCATAGATGATTCGACAACCGTAATAACCTTTACCACTAGTGAAGCCATCAAATATGGTTTTTGCGAAGGAGAAAGCGAAAATATACAAGAAATTCTGCAAAAATATGGATGGGATGACGCCATTATCATAACTCAAAAGTTGAGCGGTGTGGATAAAATCATCAATTTCTTGATAAATCCCATTGTTTCGGCCATTTTAATCATGATGATCATAGGAGGAATTTATTTCGAACTTCAAACCCCTGGTATTGGTTTTCCATTGGCGGTTGCCATACTCGGTGCCATCTTGTATTTTGCCCCCTTATACCTTGAAGGATTGGCAGCACATTGGGAAATTCTACTTTTCATCATCGGACTCATTTTAATTGCTATAGAAATATTTGCCATTCCTGGTTTCGGAGTCACTGGAATTATTGGGATTATTCTCGTAGTAACAGGTCTTACGCTTAGCCTTGTGGGAAATTTCAGGGACATACCTGCCGGCCTAATCGCTCAGGATATTCTAAAGGCATTTTTCACGGTGGTCATAGCGGCATTCATTTCCTTGATCATTTCATTCTATGGCAGTAAGCGACTCTTCAGCCATCCCGTACCTTTCCTAGGAAATTTGGCCCTCGATACTACTCAAGACAAAGAACTCGGATATACTATTGCCGATAAGGATTATTCAAGTATGATTGGAAGAACCGGTTTTGCACTTACCATACTTCGACCCGCCGGAAAAATTAAGATAGAAGAAGAAGTATTCGATGCTGTTGCTATCAATGGATACATTTCGATGGGACAAGAAGTCGAAGTAATGCGTTATGAGAATGCTCAGCTTTATGTTAAAGTCAAAAACTAATAACTGGGATCATGGAAAGCTTAGAAAAAATAAAGGAAAGAATAGAAGTTATTCAAGGTGATATTACTCGATTTGAGGGAGATGCTGTAGTCAATGCGGCTAATTCTTCATTGAGAGGAGGAGGTGGAGTAGATGGTGCAATTCATAGGGCTGCTGGGCCCCTTTTGCTCGAGGCTTGCAAAAAATTTGATGGTTGTCCAACAGGTGATGCAGTATTAACGCCGGGTTATAATTTAAAAGCGCAATGGGTGATACATACCGTAGGACCTATTTGGAGAGGTGGCAACCACGATGAAGCTAATCTTTTGGCATCGTGTTATCTGAAATGTTTAAGCCTGAGTTTCGAAAACAAATTCAGGCAGGTAGCTTTCCCCAATATTAGTACAGGAATTTATGGTTTCCCCAAAAAAGATGCAGCCCAAATTGCCATCAATACGGTTACACAATTCTTGCAATCGCATGAGTTTCCGCAAGAAGTCATCTTTGTGTGCTATGATACAGAGAATTACTCGATTTACCGAGAAATGCTATCTTCAATTTTCTAAATACCGATTTCCATTGCTTTTTTAGAAGATTTTTGAGGATTCCATGCATCACGGTATGATGATTTGAACAATATCTCCCTCAAATAAGCGATTGTTCTTACAGTCCTCATGTAATAACCATTATAAATCATCATGAGTGGAATATACATAAATAACTTCCATTCCTGGCTTCTACGTTCGGAAAGCATCATTGCCAAAGTAAACTGAAAAGTCGAACCTATGCCATAAATAATGAATTTGAGGGGAATAAGAAAGAGCAAAAAGTCAAAGTTGGTAACAAGAAGATTTATTGCATAAATCCACCAGAAAAAATCAAGAATTAAATTATAGAAAATATTTTCCCACAGCGCAAAGAAGTTAATGAACGAAAAATTAGCCTGTGGCAAATAAATATCATGGTGTTTGCGGAGTCGAAAACGAATCAAAGATTTAGACCAACGCATACGCTGGCGTGAGAGTGCTGAGAAAGACGATGGAACGTTGGTAAGACTAACGGCATTGGCTGCAAAACGAATTTTAAAATCGAGTTTACGCATTTTAATGGTCAAGTCACCATCTAAACCTGGGCCTACGTCCCATCCGCCAAGTCGTAAGAGAACATCTCTTCTGAAAGCACCAAAAGCCCCCGATATGATACGATATATTCCCAAATAAGAAGTCACAACCCTCCCCACGCTAATTGTTTGAAGATATTCTATAGCCTGTAAACTTGTAGCAATACTTTCATGGATGTTTCTAACCTTTACATTGCCTCCCACTCCTCCTACATTATCTTCCATATAAAATGGAACAAGTATATTTTCAATTGCATTACGATCGAAAGAAGTATCGGCATCTACATGAATGACAAATTTTCCATGCGCATATCTCAGTCCTAAATTAGCTGCACTCGCCTTTCCTCCCCTTATATCATTCCGTAAATAAACATGTATGAGTCCATTTTCCTTTAAATCCCTACATATCAGGTAAGTATCGTCATCCGAAGCATCGTCTACAATGATAAATTCAAGATTAGTATAGGTTTGTTCCCTAAGGCCATTAACCAGTTTAAAAATATGTTGCCCTTCATTTCTTCCTGGTACAATGATAGAGACTAAGGGGTTCTCGGCTAAAAGTTCATAACGGGCGCGTTTGAAATTCAACTTGTTTCTTCGGCTTTGGAACAGAATAATCCCTAAAATAATAACATCCAGTATTACAAAACGTGGGGCTTCAATATAGAAGTAATACCAAAATAAATTGATAATTCTAATCAACCCTTCATGTTCAATACTATAAAAGAAATTATCCCAAAATGTAAACATATAATTTTCCCTTTATTTTATAACATGATGAGTTCGCCAATGATTTCGTTATGACTTTTATACCCAGAAATAGGAATGGCTTTTATAATAAGATTTATATGAATGTTTGGTAAACTACTTAAAAGAAGTTTTAAAAGCGATTGCCTTATATTTTCGAGCACATTATGCAGCCGGGCTGGTTCGCTATCGGGTGAAATGATTAAAAATGTATTGTTGTTAATAAACGAAAGGATATCCGTAGACGTGGTTGCATTTTTCATAAAATCGGCAATTTCAGTAACAAGTTTGCTATAACCCACCCCTAATTTATGCCTATCTGCATCGGCTAACGACAATATCAGACTTCCCGCCGAACTCAGGCGATTGTTATTTTTTGCCCTTTCGATTTCATACTTAAGGAAAATGTTGAAAGTTGTAAATGTAATAAATCCAGGTAGATCTAATTCTTCTTTTATTTCCTTTCCAAAACCATGTAAGGCGGTTTCTTCACCAATAGGTGTAAGTTCGAAGCTATAAATCTGCTTATCGATCAATGTTTCAACCGGATTATGTTTTTGACACGAAAAGCAAAATGCTTCCATATTAGGTTCTTGAAAAGTATTCAAACAATTTCTACAGGTATAAACCAAAGAAGGTTTATCATAATCTACCCCTATATGTCTGAGCATACGGTTACATTTTGGACAAACCAAATAATCCCCACTGTGAAAATCATGCTCGGGCCCCACATAAGCGCATACAAAATGATGTATAAGGTTTTCGGTTACTAAATCTCCCGAACCACATTTTGGGCAAGTTTCTCTATAATTGATGAAACTCGAATAACAATTGCTGCATAAGTGTAAGCGATCGACAAACTTTGGCTTGAAAAATTCCCGATTAATCAAGTCATCTGTTAAACGAAACATATCCGAAATGTTCCCATTATTATAATGTTCGGAAAGAATAGGATAACTATACCCTAAGCTCGAATGCGGGTCAACAATAGGCTGAAGTTTAATTTCTCTTGTATATAAATATCTCATGATCTTTGTCATGATTCTAATATCAGGTGTATCCGAATCAACAGTAGTCAGATTAGCCTGACGCGATTTTAGTTTATCAATTTTTGTAATAATTCCTTCAACCTGGAGAGACGAAATAATCCCATCGCTCATAGATTCAACCTTTGGATCAATATTTTTTTCGATAGAATATATGAATATAGGGATTAAATAAATTGAGCCAATAAAGGAGGATCTGCACAGACGCAAGAGCTTCAAGCATCCTGTAGCATCGGTATAATCAAGAATCAAAGCATCATATAAAGCAAGCTGCCGAATATCAGATTCTTCGTAGAGAGTTATATAGGCTATTTCTCTATTATAAATGTTGGGTAGTTTAGTAATTCTTAGCTCAGCCATATATGAATTTTCTCCTATTTCGCATTGAAGCCTATAATTTAGAGATGGTTAATTTTACCGTAAACTGGTAATAAGTAATCCATCGTACGCGCTCCCGTTCATCCAAAGGATAAACTTCAGCAATTACAGTCCTTTGATTTTTCCCTCTTATGGCTCTAAATTCTTCAGGTACTTCTTCTGTAATTAAATATATATCCTTGATGATTCCTTTACTACGAGAACCATCCATAAAACTTAGTTCAACTATATCGTTCAACCTGAAATACTCAAGATTCTCCTGAGGAATGTAAGCCTTAATGAAGATTTTATCTAAATTGCTAATGAATAATGCAGCTTCCTTTTTATAAGTTATCCCTTTGAGTGGGGTATTAATTTTAGATATGATACCATTTACAGGTGAAATGTAGTAATAATCTATTCTTTGTTGACCACCGGCTCCCATAGAACTTCCACTTATACTTACATTAGCCGATAATTGCTGCTTCTGTAATTCTTCTAATTGCCTCAAATAAATATAAAGCTGAGAAAGTTCCTGATTCGATTTCGTTAAATCAATACGATAGTCATCGAGTAACATTTTTTGCTGTTTCAGTACTACAGGAGGATACACATCGAGGTAAACTTCCAATTTCATTTTCTCGATCAAATCCTGCGTTTTACTAATTCTTTGTTTTACATCAGAGATATCAATTTGCTTTAACTGTATATTTCGCTTGGTAAGGCTAATTTCGCGCAAGAGCCAATTGCTCGTACCCTCTCCATCACTCAACGAAATAGTAGCATTTAGTTCATTATCATCATCGAAAAATTCAGTTCTGTATCTGAACAAAGTATCCCCAGCTTTTACCGTATCCCCCTCATTAACAAAATATTCCATAATCTTCATGTCATTCATCTCCATTACATCAAAACGACCCGTAATGACTTCACCCATAGCCGAAGCAGATACATTACGGCGAATTAAATAAATAATAAGGCTCGTAATAAGCAAAATAAAGATAATCAAATAGATAATTCTATCTATATTGCTTCTTCTGCGGGGTTGCTCTTCCTTAATCCCCGTTATTACACTCGCCTTATTTTGAAATTTAAACTGCTTCACAAATTCTTCTATGCTATTAAATTATCGTATTCTTTTATTGAACTTTATTAATCGATCGTGCATCATTCTCAAGTAATCTTCTTAAATCATGTATCGCTATTTCATTGATTCCCAATTGAATTATGATTTGATTGATGAAATTCTCCAACATAAGACGATCAGTAAAATCATTTGGACTTAAAACTATTACAGTCTTGTCCTTGCTTATTTCGATTTCTTCTGAAAGTTTGCCTTCTACATAAGCAATATCAGGATGCTCGTAAGCCATAACAAAAACCTTATCGCATAATCCGTAGATCATAGGTAAATAAGCTTCGGGATAAAAAACAGGAATGGAGACACTGAGCTCTAATTGATGCTCATCGCAATACTGCCTGGCCGCATTCAACAAATCGAGATAAGCACCCATGCTGGCTTCCTGATTGGTTTTATATTGTGTAAGCGTATGAGGCTCAATATCGAGATGTATGCCTTGTAAAACAACTTGCTGATATTTTTCCAATAATTCGAGAAGTGCTTCCTTGCCCTTGTCCAAAAGACTATTGTGCCCTATCAGCAAATGAACTTTAATATGTTGGCCGTTGCATTTAAAAACAAAATCTTGAAGTTTTGCAATATCGCTCTCCTGAGCTGAAACCAAGACTTCACTAATTCCATTATTTTTAAGGTATGCTATAATGTGTTCATTGGTAACCTTTTTAAACTGTTCTGACCAGATATAAATGTATCTGTATCCATTGTATTTTATGCCCATTTCCTCAGGATTGAATACGGTAATAAAATCGTTAGGATTATCGGTATCAAGGTAAGTGAAAATCTTTAACAATTTCAAATACATATCTTTTTTCAAATCCACGAGTTCAATTTCAACGGCCAATTTTTCATCCAGAATTTGCATGACACGGAGAGGGCTATAAGCTTCATCTCCGAAGTCACTCATAACGATTTCTTTTCTAAGTCGTTCTTCAATTAGTAACTTTTTGAAATAGAAAGAGGTAAATTGCATTTTCTTGAATTGAAATTCATAGTAATGATTGAGCAATTCATTTGCAGAGGCGAAATTTTTTATATCTTGTTCATTTTCTACTATCTGTAAACGAGCATCTATTTCTTTTGCTGAACCGCTTCCAAACTTAATGGGCGCACTTGCAGCCAGGCCTAACGAAGCATAATTTCTGAAATGAGAAGGTGTAGGCTGCATGATATTATAACGAAAAAATGGTCTGACTACGAAATCATTCCACCGCCAATGTTCGGCCTTATATCTTTCGAGCTGCAAAGCCTTTGCCTCTTCATGTATTCCTGATTGATTGAATAGGCTTATCATCTTTTCTGGGTCAATATCAAAAACCGGCAGGTAAGCATCGCGGAATGTCTCATCCATAAAAATTTCAGGAATGCCTTCCCTGAGTTTAGTATTAAAATATACTTTGTTATCATTAATTAATGCTTCGAGCTCAGCTGCCTTACTTTGAAGTTCAAGTAGCTGCTCCCAAGAAGCAATCCTTAGCAAATACATTTGTTGGGCAATACGAAGCTGCTCATCCACTACTTGTTTCCTATGTGCTAATAATAAAGCCTTCTCACGCTTGAAAAGATATGTAATATAAGCATATAAGTAAAGATAAGAGGTTTGTTTAGTTTGCAATTTCTGTTCTAATAAGGCTATATCTCTTTGTTTTTCAATAGCCTTGACCTTGGATTTGTTGGCAAATAAACCGCTGTTGAGCAAATCCCATTCTATTCCGAGATATAATCTGCGAACGTAGGAAATATCTTCATCAGTAATAACCCCTGTCTTAAAATTCTCCTGATAGTTAGTTACAAACCTTAAACCAGGGTCGGAACGATAATTCTTTATCTGACTTTCGTAGAGTTCGATAAATGCGTCTGATTGATTCATTAGGCTATAATCGTTTGCAAATAACATATGTAATAAAGCAGTATCACTTATCATTTTTTGAGGTACTACCTGATTCAACTCTGTTAGTAAAAATGAATCAACCTGATAAGCTATTTGTTTTAGGCTCAAACTGTCAATGTTCTTTATGGGATACTTTAGTTTCTGAGCAAGTGTAAACCCCTCTGGGAACAACAAAATAACAGTAGCAATGAAAATTATCTTAAATAAATATTTCAATATATTAATTGGTATATGCATCCCTATAATTATTCTTTTTTTAGTCTCTAATCTTATACCAGATGTCGGTTATTCACCTTCTCTGTATGCACACATCTTCAATTATCCATAAAACTCTAACAGTTTTTTGAATAGGAATCATTTACTTAGAAAAACTAAGAATTTTTTCTTAACATTAATATTTCAATCATTCATTCTGAAAAATTTCGCAACACTTTCCTAAATATAGAAAAAGTCTGTTCCATTTTGAAACTAGTTGTTGAAGATCGTGAGACACTAAGTATATAAGAACGAATGAAATGTAGGATTCAGGCCTAAATTGTGCAAAAAGATGTATGGGGAAGTTTAAATGGGAATATTTCTACCAAAGGCTCACCCTTAAGTAATCTGCTTTAAATGCTGATTATATTCCATTAAGAATTATATAGTGCAGAAAGTAAAAACAATTCAGTCGTATTTTTAATCCTCAAATTAAATATTTTATAGTGCCGATTCAGGCAAAACAAAATTAACATAAATGATGTCTATTCGAAAAAAGGCTTAATTTTACCAGAAACTTCAAGTAATAAAAATATTAGGTAATTTAAAATCCTTCTCTTGGAATGGACATTTTTATTATAGCAGACGATGATACTTCTGAGAGTTTAAAAAATTCTATCCAGAAGTTTGGGCACAGGGTAGTTGGAAGAAACGTAAATATAACCAAAGCCTTAAATCTTATTGATGAAATAAAACCTAACATAGTAATCCAATCTTTAAGCAGCATTGACGAAAATAGATGGGTAGAATTGGATAAGGTTATTAGGACGAAGGGTCTTTCAGTATTATATATCATCAGTCGCTCACAGGAAGAAGTATTAAAAAAAGAATTACCCGGAAAATCAGTAAATTATATTATTCAGCCTTTTAGTGATGAGGAGCTCAATCATGCAATTGAAGATAGCCTAAGTTCTTCCATTATTGATGAAACAGGATATGAAATCCATTTAATGGAACATCTCTTAAACGAAGTGAATTTTGCCTTCATCCTAACCGATAAAGTTGGTATCATTTCATACATTAATAAATCGGCCATCGAATTACTCGATATCGAAAACAAAAATTCCTCGCTAAGAGGTTTCTTATTACAAGATGTCGTCAATTTGCTGGATGAGACAACCGAAAACCCCATACACCTCATTTTCAGTTCTCAAAATCAACCCTCAGATAAAACCTATGGTGAGGCTATATTACTGACTCATAGAGGACAAAAATTAAATGTTTTATACACATTTAAACCTTTGCATAATTTGGCAGAAGAAATGATAGGATTTTTATTGTCATTTCAGGATATAAGTCCACTAAAAGAACTATTTGCCATTTTGCAACGCAAAAACGAGCTACTTGAAGCACGACTTACCGAAAGAACCAACAACTTATTAAATCAAAATATTTTGCTCGAAAAAGAAATCAATCAACGTTTAAGATTTGAAAAAGAACTTGAACAAGCTTTATTAAAAGCAAAAGAAAGCAATCGGTTTCGCAGCAATATAGTTTCAACGCTATCGCATGAATTTCGCACCCCACTCACTACTATACAAAGCTCGGTAGATATCATCGAACGCCTTATCGGCAATTCTCCCGAAAACGATAAAATTCACAAACATTTTCTGCAGATAAAAAAGTCAATCAAAACTTTAAGTGAAATGCTTAACGATGTTCTCGAGATAGAGAAAGCAGATAATCAAGCAGAACTTGAGCTAAGCGTTATCAAGCCACTCGATTTTTTTGAAGAATTGATTGATAATTATCGATTAGGCATTGGAAGCAAGCATAATATTGATTTTCAACATAATGCCATGCCCATGGAGATACAAACCAATCCAAAACTCCTCTCTCAAATTATGAGCAATTTGGTTTCTAATGCTTGCAAATACTCTGAAGAGCATACCACGGTAAGAATTATTGTTTTATTTAAAGAGAATGAGTTACAAATACGCGTTTCTGACGAAGGGAAAGGGATATCCAACGAGGACTTACCGCATATTTTCGAAACTTTTTATCGAAGCAAATCGGTCGAGAACATTCCAGGTAGTGGTCTGGGTTTGTCAATTATAAAAAAAGCCATAGATGCCCTCCATGGTGAAATTAAGGTGAAAACCACCATCAATAAAGGAACCCGATTCACTATACATTTACCATTATGATAAATTGATAAATAAAGGTTTGAATTTTAAAATCTAATGTAAAGCGTCTCTTAGATGTGGCTATTTAGAAACCTGGTTAAATCTTGCAACGGTAGAAAAATTATAAACAATCCCATCATTAGACGTAATTTTTCCTATTATATAAATGCTTTGAGTACCTATTTGAGGACGATCGGATTTTACTCGAAACTTAAGTGATACTTTATCCATATCAGGTAAGGGATTGTAATAAATTGCAACATTTCTTGAATTGGCCACAAAAACAGCCTCTTCGATTTCTTGGTCCAAAGCAGTATATTCCATTGGCAATAAAATCTTTATTTCGGCTCGGCCTTTTATTTCACCTTTGTTTATTTCAATAGAAACTATAAAACTTTCGTTGCCTTTCACCTGATCGGGTACCCAGCAAATTGCATCAACTTTATTGGCTTCTTTTGTTACAACATCCTTCGAGGATATCATTTCTTCCTTTTGGGTAGTTTCTTGAGCTTGTTGTTCAGAGCTCAACCCTTCTTGTAATTGTCGCTGTTTCCATGAAGCACTGGTTTCTTTTCCATTATCCGAAGCCGATGAAGGCTTATCGTTTTTAAAATTGAATGAATACCCCAAACCAACAGAAGTATATTGTAATACATCCTTCTTGCCAGTAGTTCCCTCATACGCATCCAGTTGGTCACTATTTGAACCTAAATAAGCTGTTTCGAGCGAAAGCAAGAATTTTTCAGACAAATGAATATCGAAACCCAGCCCAAGAGAAAAATCACCCTCGAGCATGCGGCCATTAATTCCACTGCCTTCACCATCACCTACACTCCGTATAAATATTTCAGAGGGATACTCGTATAAATCTGCTTTATAGTTCATTAATCCAATACCCGCAATCCCGTATAATCGCGTAGTGTATTCCTCCTTTTTATTTCTGAAAAAAGAAGTAAAATCATAAGTGGTTTCTAGACTCGTTTGAAAAAGATTGGAACTGAATGAATAATACTCAATCCCAACATCTCTGCGACCAGCATATTCCCCATTGATTACTCTTCCTCTTACACCCCATGCTGGTGTTATTTGTTTGGTTAAGCTTAATCCATAACCCAATCTCCAGTCTCGAGGATATGGGATGGGATAAGATGCTCCCTTAATAACTACAAGATCACCATAATAAAACATTGCGCCCGAATGTAGATCTATACGCCAATTCTTCCAAAATGAGGATACTGTAGTATCCTGCTTTTGTGCCATTAGATGAATACTGCCGACCATCAGACTAATTAAGATCAACAGAACCTCTATATTCATTTTTCTCCTAAACATGGTGATATTTTTTTAAGAACCTGAAGATTATTCTTTGCGTCAAAAAATATTCCATAAATGATAAAACAAAATCAATCAATATATTATATATCGAAAGATAAAATCATTAGAAAAATTATGGAATAATGAAGTCTAATTTGGGAATGTATGCAATCACGTTCGATGATACGAGACTATACAAAAATAAGACCTTAAGGTCTTATTTGGGGTGGACGGTGGGATTCGAACCCACGACATCCGGAACCACAATCCGACGCTCTAACCGCTGAACTACGCCCACCATATTGAGACGGCAAATTTACTATAATTTTTAAAATAACAATTACATCTTATAATTATTTAAAGTAATAGGCTGCTTCATTAATCTGATCAATGGTTTGGATTTGTTGTGGTGGTTTTAAATAAGTTCCTAAGAACCGATATATCTTTACCCTAATTTCTTTAGCCGTTTTTGTGTCTATCCTGTCAAATGAATGGCCTCCTTCAACATCCTGATAGATTTCATATTCGAATTTCTTGTTCGCGGCTTTCAACGATTTAATCAGATGTTCTACTTCTAATACATTCACATCGTCATCGTTGGTGTTAGTATGAATCAATAAAGGCGTTTGTAGTTTTTCTGCATTCCAGACAGGTGATCTACGACGATATTCTGCAGTATTCTCAGCGGCAGTTTGGCCAAGATGATAATCGGCCGCAAAAAGTTCCTGATAAGATGGTCCATGATATCCCATCCTCGCTATCAAATCACTGACGGGTACGCCGGCAAAAACCACAGCATAATCCGATGGATGCTCGAAAACATCCATCAAGGCTATGAGCCCGCCATGACTCCATCCCACCAAGCCTATCCTGTTCTTATCAACAAAAGAATAATTTTCAATCATATAATTACGGGCTGCATGAACATCCTCAATCTCAAGACCGCCATAATCTATTTTTTCGTAAAACGACTTGCCATATCCTGTTGAACCTCTGTATTCGGGTGCAATTACAATATATCCCTGATAAATCATCTCTCGAATTATATGTGTGTGATAGGTCGTAAAATCTGCGTGAACTCCTCCATGCGGCAACACAATTAATGGATATTTCTTCGAATAGTCGATCTGTCTCGGAATAAAAACATAACAGTAAAATTTTAAAGGATTGTTTGCTCCAGTGGCATCAGGATTCTTTATAACCCGTGGGGGTGGCCCGGTTATGTAAACCTTATCAATATAGGCCATGTCTCCTACTCTATCGAACCATAAAATATCGTCGCTAAGCTTCTTTAAAATATCGAACTCATGTGTTAGATCATCTATCTTTTTTTCTAAACGACGCAAGGCCTCATCATTTGTAAGCTCTTGAGCATGCATTTGCAATGCCAGTAAGGCGAAAACCAGCATTAAAGCGTACTTTTTTCTTTTCATAGCCTCTGAAATTTTTACGACGTAAATATAAATCATTTCTTAATATATTGATCTGCTAAGCAAACCCTAAGCCTTTGAAAACTATTTAATGCAAACATAAATATCTTTGCAAACGAGCTGCAAAATATGGATAAATCGGCAAATCTCATTGGTAAAAACCTCCGTCAACTAAGTGATATTCTATCGAATGCGGGTTATCAAAATGTAAATCCCTCTTTACTTGCTCATACCTTGTATAAAAAATTTGGACGACCACTTAGTAGTATTGCAACTTATCCAAAGTCATTGAGGCAATTTCTCGAAAAAAATTTTTCGACCGATGTCTTACAACCTATACTCAAACTCCAATCGACAGATGGTACTATAAAAGGTTTATTTGAGAACGAGGATGGAAAACTCTTTGAAGCAGCTTGGATTCCAGCTGTGAAACGAATGACTATTTGCGTGTCATCGCAAGCTGGGTGCAGATTTGGATGCAAATTCTGCTCAACAGGTCAAAATGGCTTTAAAGGAAATTTAAGTGTATATGAAATTCTTTCACAAATTTTTGGATTGCAAAAACCGTTTAATCACATCGTCTTCATGGGTATGGGAGAACCACTCGACAATTTTGCTAATGTCAAGAAAAGCATCGACATCCTGACGGCATGGTGGGGAGTTTCTTTGGCTCATAGATATATTACCCTCAGCACTGTGGGCTTAATTCCTGAACTTCAACTTGCTATCGAGCAATTGAGGTGCAATTTGGCCATTAGTTTGCACTCTCCTTTTCATAACGAAAGAAAGAGCATTATGCCGGTCGAAAACATTTACCCTATCCATGAAGTGATAAGTATGCTCAGAGCACAAAAGTTTACGCCCAAACGAAGGCTTTCTTTCGAATACCTTCTTATAAAAGATTTTAATGACAGTAAATCTCATGCCATGGAAACAGGTAAATTACTAAAGGATATGGAAAGCCATGTAAATTTAATTGTTTATAATCCTATTCCTTCACAAAATTTCGGGGCACCCGATACGTCAACAATTGAAAACTTCAGAAAAATACTCAATCTACAAGGCCTTAGAGTAACCATCAGAAAATCATCTGGTTACGATATCTCGGCAGCATGTGGAATGATGACAGGTAGCAGATAATCAAAATCCACTCTTCATTATCCCCTAAATTCAATTTCTTCACAGCTATCATTTCTTGCAATCTACTCCCATAATTTTTTGATAAGCTGCCATGCATTTCAATAAGAAATTAAAAAATCTTTTATAGAAATAACCTACCATTCATCCATATTTAAACCATCAATTCAGAAATATTTTCTGGTGAATCTGTAATTTCTTTATGGGGTTTCAGTCTGTTGCAACTTTGTTTTTTATTAGAATAAAAGCGGTGGAATAAAAAGAGAGGGACAGGATCAATGCCACTAGTTCCCCAAGGATGACAGCGCAAGATACGATTGAGGGCAAGCCCACCACCTTTCAGAATTCCATATCTTTCGATGGCTTGAATGGCATAAGTGCTGCATGTAGGCCAATGCCTACAGCTCGCAGGTGTATAGGGTGAAATGGCATATTGATACACCCGAATTAAAGTAAGCAAAGGAAAACGTATAATCTTCTTTAACACAATTGCAAAATTAATCGAAAAACAATTCATCTTAATGTGTCCATGAGCTTGTAATTCAGTCTTAAAACTACAGCTTCAGACTTCATATTCTTTGCCGATCAAACTAATTATATTAATTTTGCAAGCTCTTTGCGGATGTGTCGTAATTGGTAGCCGAGCCAGACTTAGGATCTGGTGCCGAAAGGCGTGGGGGTTCGAGTCCCTTCATCCGCACTGTAAAATATTTATTTTCCAATAGCAAGAATATCTTTACTATAACTTTAAACAAAATTTTGAATGGCCAGTATAAAAGAGACAAAAAAATACATCGAATATGCTATAGATGAAGTAATCTCCGACTGTTTAAATGTACTTCACTTATATCCAGGTAAAAAACATGAGGAAGTTTATAATTTAGTGAGAGAGCTCGTCGATATGCGCAACAACCTTATTTACAGGGTTAATCACATAGAAAACAAAGATGACCCCCATGCTGTTAAAGCTCATTTCAAGAGCATAGAAAAAGATTTAAACTATCAAATAGAGCAAGCCGTCGAAAAATTAAGCAACATTGTCAAATCCGATGAATAAAACATGCTCTATTCACTGCCTATACGAAACTATGGAAAGGTTTGAGGGCAGACATTTGACAAACCTCATTATTTTTAATTAAACCAAAATTATCCATGGAAATTATTAAAGAAGATACCGGTGAATTAACGGCAACGCTTCATCTAAAGCTTTCAAAGCAAGACTATTTACCTCAAGTAGAAGCCGAACTTAAAAAACTACAACGCGATGCCTTCATCCCAGGATTCCGAAAAGGTAAAGTGCCTATGGGGCATTTAAAAAAATTATATGGGGATTCACTCATTATGGAACGTATCAATAAATTCGTATCTGAATCTCTCAATCAGTATATAATAGAAAATCAATTGCCTATCATAGGATATCCAATATCTAACCCTCAAAACAAGCCATTTGATGTTGAATTTGATCAGGCTGACGAACACGAATTCCTTTTCGATATTGGACTTACACCCGAAATAAAAATTGATTTCTCTGAACTGCAACCAATAAAATATTATTTAATCATCCCTTCTCAAACCGATATTGATCGTCAGATTGAGGAATTAAGGGACCAGTTTGCTGAACTGGTTGAGATAGAATCTGCCGACGAAGAAGCTATCATAGAAGGGAAAGTATTTGAAATAGACGATTTAAGCTCACCAAAGGAAAATGGATATGAACAATTCATAAGATTAGATTTAAAAGACGAAGCGCTACCTCAGCAAATTAAGGATAAGCTATTGGGTATAAAAAAAGATCAAATCATCGACTTTCTGTTCGATTCGGCTGAAGACTTAGCCAGATTTATTAGAATCGACTTCAAAAAAGCAAAAGAAATACATTTGAATCTGCAATTTAAGGTTAGTGGCAATTTTCATAAAAGATTACCTGAGCTCAATCCAGATTTCTTTCATCAAGTCTTTCCCGAACAAAACATAGAAACACTTGAAGCATTTAGAGCCGAAGCTGCAAAAAAAGTCCATGTAGATTTTCTGCAAAATCATAGCGATAAAACATTCTATTTGGCTATTATGCAACAACTGCTTAATCATGTAAACATTCCTCTACCCGAAGATTTTCTTAAAAGATGGATAGCCTTTCACGAAAACATGAATTCTGAAGAAGTCAATAAAAATCTAGATAAATTTGTTGAATCGATTCGTATGGAAATATTAAGGAACCATCTTATAAACAAAGCTGAGATTAAAATTAATGAGGAAGAAATCAGAAATTATTTTGCACATGAAATTATTGCCTCAAATTTTCCTTATTTTCAATACAATAACGATATTATTGAGAAAATTACCCAGGTTGTGAATGTAGCAGTAGATGAAGCAATGAAGAATGAGAAGGATTTAGAACGCGCAAAAAATGAATTGACAGATGTTAAATTGATAGATTTTTTAAAGTCTAACCTTCCACTCGAATTTATAGAAATGGATACTATAACTTATATTGATTCTCTCTCTCCAAAGCAAGAAGATAAGGCTTTAGAAGAACAGACAGAAGAAAAACTGAAATAATGGACAACAATACTAAAAATCAAAAAAACAACGGATAGTTATGAATAATAATGATGAATTTTACAAGTTTGCAACTCGCCATGTTGGAATAAATCCATTGACTTTGCAAAAATACATTGCAGTACATGACAATTATATTTCGCCTACCATAATAGAGGAACGTCAGCTCAATGTAGCTACCATGGACGTATTCTCGAGGCTGATGATGGATAGAATTATCTTTTTAGGTGTTCCCATAGATGATTATGTGGCCAATATCATTGAGGCCCAGCTTCTTTTTCTCGAAAGCGCCGATCCACGTAAGGATATTCAAATCTATTTGAACACGCCTGGAGGTTCAGTTTATGCTGGATTAGGGATATACGATACTATGCAATACATTGCAGCCGATGTAGCTACAATTTGTACTGGCATGGCGGCTTCTATGGGTGCAATCATTCTGTGTGCTGGAGCAAAAGGGAAGAGAACCGCCCTCAAGCATTCACGTATTCTAATACACCAGCCCATGGGAGGCGCAGAAGGTCAAGCCTCCGACATCGAAATCACTGCTAGAGAAATTCAAAAACTAAAAAAGGAACTCTATGAAATTATCGCCTATCATTCAGGACAAACTTACGAAAAAATTTGGCAAGACGCCGACCGTGATTTCTGGATGACTTCAGATGAAGCTAAGGAATATGGAATGATTGACGAGGTTTTATATAGAGATAAGAAGTCCAAAAATAGTGCGCAACAGTCTTAATCATGCTTTTATTCACTCTAATATATTCTAAAGGAGAAAAATATAAATAAATGGCAAAGACTTTAGAATACTGTTCATTTTGTGGCAGAAGCAAAAAAGAAGTCAATTTATTGATTAGCGGGATAAATGCTAACATTTGTGATAGTTGTATAGAACAGGCACGCGATATTGTGATGCAGGAATTAACTTCGGCAAAAAAGAAGAAAGTACAATTGAAAAAGATTTATAAACCTGCAGAAATTAAGGCCTATCTCGATCAATATGTCATTGGCCAGGAAGAGGCTAAGAAAGTTCTATCGGTTGCAGTATACAATCATTATAAAAGGATAACACAACCCATTAATCGAAGCAATATTGATGAAGTAGAAATCGAGAAATCGAATATTATTTTTGTGGGTGAGACAGGCACCGGAAAAACTCTTTTAGCACAAACCATAGCGCGTTTGCTCAATGTACCTTTTTGTATAGCCGATGCCACTGTATTAACCGAAGCAGGTTATGTAGGAGAAGATGTTGAAAGCATTTTAGCACGTTTACTTCAAGCTGCCGATTATGATGTGGCATCTACAGAAATGGGTATTGTTTTTATTGACGAAATCGACAAAATCTCCCGCAAAAGCGATAATCCAAGCATAACACGAGATGTATCGGGAGAAGGAGTTCAACAAGCCTTACTCAAACTCCTCGAAGGTAGCATCGTTAATGTTCCCCCACAAGGAGGCCGCAAACATCCCGAGCAAAAATTTATTCAGGTAAATACTCAGAATATCCTGTTTATAGCCGGAGGTGCATTTGATGGCATTGAGAAAAAAATAGCCTCAAGACTCAGAACCAATATTGTGGGTTTTAAAAAGGAACCATTTACTGAAATAGAGAAAGATAATCTGCTGCAATACGTTTCGCCACCCGACTTGAGAGCCTATGGTCTTATTCCAGAACTCACGGGACGTTTTCCAGTGGTTTGTCATCTTTCGCCATTAGATGCTAATTCTTTGAAACGCATCCTCATCGAGCCCAAAAATGCTTTGGTAAAACAGTACAAGAAAATTTTCGAATTAGATAATATTCATTTGAGCTTCGATGATGAAGTACTCGATTTCGTGGTACAAAAATCCATAGAATTCAAACTTGGTGCTCGGGGTTTGCGTTCCATTATGGAAAGTATTCTTAAGGACTTAATGTTTGAGGCACCCTCAGGAAATCTCTCCACTCACCTTAACATTACCCTCGATTATGCCAAGGAAAAGTTTGAATCTTCTAACATTAGCCGCTTAAAAGTTGCATAAACTATACAGGTCTCCTAATATTTAGTACTCCAAAAAAAGCCCTGATTAAAAGATGCTTTACTCAGGGCTTTTTTATTTTATATTCAATAAAAAAGAAAATTTCAACTCAAAAGGAATTAATCCCCGAAGCAGATACCAACCCCGCGTGCTGTCTTTATTAAGGCAGTATCCATTTCCACGAAATTATATCTTTTAATGGCATCTTTCAGGGGGACGGAAGTAATGTAAGGATGACGGTATGAAACCATTTGTCCAAATTTTCCTTCGAGCACAAGTTCCATTGCTTTAACACCAAACTGAGTAGCCAAAACGCGATCATAAGCAATAGGCACCCCTCCGCGTTGTACATGACCTAAGACAGTAGCGCGCATATCGTAAGGACAACCTGCTTCTTTCAGCTCGTTCATTAGTCGCTCGGCAGCGCCCGAAAACTTAATATTGTGGTAACCTATTTCTCCAGTTTCCTTTTTGGCAAAATCACCTCCTATTGGGCGAGCACCTTCTGATATCACAATATTTATAAATCCACGCCCTTTCACAAATCGAGAATCAATTTTTTGAAGGACTTTATCGATATCGTAAGGAATTTCGGGAATAAGACATATCTCAGCTCCTCCAGCTACTGCAGCATTCATGGCAATCCATCCTGCATAGCGACCCATAACTTCGAGAATCAAAATACGATTGTGGCTTGCAGCTGTTGTAACAAGTTTATCAACAGCCTCGGTACAAATCTGAACTGCAGTTTGAAATCCAAATGTAGAATCAGTTCCTACCAAATCGTTATCAATCGTTTTAGGTACGCCAATAATATTGAGTCCTTTTTCGTATAAAGCATAAGAAATGGCCTGAGAACCTTCTCCTCCAATACTAATGACGGCATCTACACCCAAATATTGCAACTTACGAAGCATTTCGTCGCTTCTATCGACTTCTTCCCAAGTTCCATCAGGCTTTTTTATCGGCCAGGCAAAAGGACCCCCTTTATTGGTAGTCCCTAAAATTGTACCACCCTGATAATGTATGCCCGAAACGGTCTTTTCGTCGAGGACCATTATCTCAGTGGGTTCTCTCAATATTCCATTAAATGCTTCGATGCTTCCTATTACTTCCCAATTCTTCTCTTGCCCAGCCCTTTTAACTATGGCTCGAATTACTGCATTTAATCCCGGGCAGTCACCACCACCTGTTGCTACTAATACTCTATTCATTTGTTATAGATAGTTAGATTGAGTTAAATTTATTTCCTTATTATTTAAATTTTCCTATTTTGCGTGCAAAAATAGTAAGGAATATGTATACGAATGTTTATTCGGGTATTAAATTTGCAATCCTTTAAAAAGTAATTTTGAGATTTTCGTCATGAAAAAAATACTCCTATCAGGCATCTTATTTTTATGCACTGCCTTGCTTGCCGAAGCTCAAAATACTTCGCCCATTATAGTTAAAGCCACGATTTTCGAAAATGATACTATTCCATTTATAGAACTTAAGCCAGTTACCATATATGGATTGCCAGTGTTTAAAAATAAGAAAGATCAGCGTCAATGGGAGAAACTTGTGCGTAACGTAAAAAAGGTTTACCCTTATGCAAGATTAGCTGGCATTAAATTTCAAGAATATGAGTACCTGATTTTAACTTCCAGATCAGACAAAGAAAGGAAGAATTATATCAACCGCCTCGAAAAAGAATTAACCAACCAATATGCTGATGAATTGGAAAAACTCACTTTTACTCAAGGGAAAATCCTTTTTAAACTCATCGACAGGGAAACAGGCAACTCATCATACGAATTGGTCAAAGAGTTGAAAGGAAAGTTTATGGCTTTTTTCTGGAATTCGTTTGCTCGTATTTTTGGTTACAATTTAAAAGAGAAATACGATCCTTATGGGAAAGATGCCAATATTGAACAAATTGTAGTTTTAATCGAAAACGGAGCTATTTAAAAGTTTTATTTTCCTCTTCCTTGCAGGACAATCATGATAGTATAGACCAAAATTTTGATATCCATTGCAATAGACATATTTTCCAGATAAATAAGGTCGAATTTAGCTCTTTCTATCATTTGGTCGAGGTTTTCGGCATAACCAAATTTTACTTGACCCCAACTCGTGATGCCTGGTTTAACTTTGAGCAACAGCTTATAATGAGGCATTTTTTGTATGATTTGTTCGATGTAGTAAGGTCGTTCAGGCCTTGGTCCTACTAATGACATATCTCCTTTCAATACGGTAAAAAACTGTGGAATTTCGTCGAGTCGATATTGCCGCATAATTTTTCCAAATGGAGTTATACGAGGGTCGTCTTTCGAGGACAATTGTGGTCCATTGCTCTCAGCATCTTGATACATAGAACGGAACTTTACCATTTTAAATATTTTACCTCTTAAGCCTACACGTGGTTGGCAATAAAGAATAGGCCCTGGCGACGACAGTTTTACCCCTATAGCCGTAAATAAAAATACTGGCGAAAGAACAATAATGGCTATCAATGAAACAACGATATCCATGGCTCGTTTTACTACCATTTGCCATGCAGGCATCAAATTAGTAGAAATTTCTATCAATGGAGAATAGATAGAAGAGGTTTTAACCGATCCTAAAAGAATATCTTGCATAATGGGAGCAATCTTAATAACTACGTTAGTTTCTTCCAATTCAGTAATCACACGTTCCACAGCATCTTTCTCCGAGCGCTCAAAAGCTATAATAACTTCTTCAACCTTATGCTCTTCTACAATTCTTTTTAAATCTTTATAAGATCCAAGATGGGGTATATAATGATCCAGTAAATTTTCTTCAGAAACACCAGCATCGACAAATCCAATGAATTTATTCCCAGGCGATAGTGGCTGGTTTTCAATTTCTTGAAATATGGATAAGGCATTACCATTGCAGCCAACCATAACTGTATTAAACCCAATCTTTCGATGATGAATCTTGTTGTTAGTTATAGTAGTAAGTAAAAATCGAGCTAAATAAGTAAATGAAAAATGCAACACGAAAAGAACTATAAACGACTGATAATATGACTTATAGGAGCGTATGACATCATCCAAAATCAATACGAAAAAAATTATTAAAACCCCTATTAAGGTAATACTTAAAGTATGTCCCAATTCTTTCAGCCTCGATTTACGGTAAATTTTGCGATATTGACCCGAAATAGCATAAAGAATCAGCCAGAATATAGGAACTGCAATAATCCCATAGAAAAATTTAGGATCATCAAAAACTACGGTATAATGCTCTAGAAAATAAGGATCAACATAATATTTACGATAAAAGAAAAACAAACTCCAAGCAAGTAAGGCAGTTATATAATCAGCAATAACATATTTAGCAATTTGTAGATTTTTATTCATAAAACTACTTCGACTGATTATTTAAATAAACCAATTTCATATTATCGAAATATATTTCAGTTTGCTCTTTCCCGCTATCGAGCATGGCTCCCCAAAAGAGTTTAAACTTTAGAACATCATCAGAGCTGCTAACGTTTGGGGTGAGGTTGATATAAATTTTATTCCAGTTAGGAGATGGGTTTATATCGAGTATAGGAGATTGAATATATTGATCGATTCCCAGAGCGATTATTCCAAAGGTAAAAGTATTGCTGCAGCGGTAATTCATTTCGAGAAAAACGGGCGATCCATTTCGGGGTAAACTTATTGCTTCTGAAGTCATGGCTTCGAAAATGCTATCAGATAGCGTAAGTGTAATTTTCCCAGAGTGCAAACCTTCGAATGTAGATGGGTCATTCTCGGCAGTAAGCTGAAAATCGACATTGCTCTTCTTCGTAGTATCCAAAGCAAGATTGGCATCTTCAAAGTTCTCACTCCAAGCAAATTGAACCAAATCTTTGTAGGTTGTATAAATTGTATTTTTACCGTTGAATATATCTCCTTTTATAACAGTGACAGAATCGGGAGCAAGAATAATTTCGCGGTTTATTTGATTATAAAGGGGGTAATAAGCTCGCAATTGCACCATTCCATCCATTCTAATGCCCGGAATAATTGTAAGTCGGTGTTTTCCAGTATAAAGCAATGGAACAGTAGCTGGTAGTTCAAATGCGCCAATGAGCTGCTCATCCACATAAATCCATGCATCCGTAATTTTACTCGATGCACTTCCCTGTGAAGGAGATTCAATTTTTAGGGCTATACTATCGATCTTTAAATAGGCGGGTATGTTCTGATCGCCTTCGAAATCATCGCAAGATGACAGGGTAAACAATAAAAGAAAAGGCAAACATAATATATTGAGGACTTTAATGCTCATAAAAAATTGAAACTACATCAGCTTTGTTTTCAGAACGCAGATGTTAGCCTGAATATTATTGAAGTGAATAAATAAAATAAGGAGAAAAGCCTCTAAGCATTTATTTTCTCCATAATTTGGTATGCGAGGTTAAGGGCGTCAATTCCATCTTGGATAGTCACAGGAGGAATATCATCGTATATGATGGCAGAAGCGAAGCTTTCTAATTCCATTTTTATAGCATTGACGGGTAAGATAGGTGGATTCTCGAAGACAAATTGTTTTGCTGGTTTATTAGGACCCATATCGAGTACCAAATCGAAAGGTCCCTTGTGATTGGGCTCATAATCTTGGATGCGTATAATTTCAACCTTCTTGTCTAAAAAATCTACCGAGAGATATCTATCATACTGGAAAAAGCGAATTTTTCTCATATTTTTCATACTCATCCGACTAGCAGTTAGGTTAGCCACGCAACCATTTTCGAACTCCAAACGGGCATTGGCGATATCGGGAGTGCTGCTGATTATAGCTACTCCACTTGCATGTACACGTCTGATATTGCTTTTCACTAAACTTAAAACGATATCAAGGTCATGTATCATCAAATCAAGGATAACAGGTACATCAAGCCCACGAGGATTAAATGTAGAGAGTCGGTGAGCTTCAATAAACATTGGCTGGTTAAAATAAGGTTTGGCTGCCAAAAAAGCAGGATTAAACCTTTCTACATGACCCACTTGTACTTTAACATTGGCTTCATAAGCCAGTTTCATAAGTTCACGTGCTTCATCGGGTGTAGCCACTATAGGCTTCTCGATGAATACATGACGCGACTCCCTTAATGCTCGCGAAGCACATGGAAAATGCTCAACAGTGGGAGTTACAATATCCACCACATCTACATCGTCTATTAAAGATTGAATATCATGATAAGCTTTCAATGAAAAATCTTCCGAAACTTTTGCAGCAGTCTGTTCGTCTGGATCATAAAAACCCATTAACTGATAAGATTCAATTTCTCGTATGCAGCGAATATGAATTTTCCCTAAATGACCTGCACCTAAAACACCTATTTTTAACTTGTTCATCCGTTTAAAAGTCCTTCATTTTTAAAAACGTGCAAACGTAGGCAAAATCTCCTCATCAGACAAAACCATTTTAGTAGAAGCAACGAAATATGATACATTCACCTTTAAATCCTTAATTTCGCATTTCCAATCTACTGAATTATGCTCCAGCGAAATTTCGAAGATAATTATCGCCATAAAGGATTGAGGAAAAAACTGGTAGAAGAAATTAAAAGAAAAGGCATTAGCGATGAGAATGTTTTGAAAGCTATTGAAGAAATTCCACGGCATTGGTTTCTCGATGCCGCTTTTCTTGAATTTGCCTATCAAGATAAACCTTTCCCTATTGCATGTCAACAAACCATTTCACAGCCCTATACTGTGGCTTTTCAAACTCAACTGCTCGATGTAAAACCCAGAGAAAAAGTATTGGAAATAGGAACGGGCTCAGGATATCAGGCTTGTGTATTGTCAAAACTTGGAGCAAAGGTGTTTACAATTGAAAGACAAAAAAAACTATATCAACAAACCAAGGAATTTTTAATAGCAGCAGGGTTCCCCGAAATCAAATGTTTTTACGGAGATGGATATAAAGGCTTACCTGCCTATGCTCCTTTTGACAAAATTATTATAACGGCAGGGGCGCCAGAAATTCCAGAGGCACTCATCGAGCAATTAAAACCAGGAGGCAGGCTGGTAGTGCCTGTGGGCGATTATTCATTTCAAATCATGACTTTGGTTATAAAAAATGCCGACGGGAGCATAACCAAAGAAGAGCATGGCGTTTTTGCCTTTGTCCCCATGTTGAAAAATAAGGCAAACGATAATGTTTAATTCGAATATTTTACTACATCTTCGGCCGAAATAACACGTTCACACAGAATAGCCAATCTCTCCACCATATTTCGAAGTTCACGTACATTTCCTGTCCATTTTCGTTTTTTAAGCGCTTCGAGAGCATCGGGAGTAAATTCGAGAGAAGGTTTGCCCATTTCGGCCGATATTATCTCCATAAAGTGTTTTGTCAATAAAGGAATATCTTCTGTGCGTTCTTCTAAAGAAGGCACATGGATAATAATTACGCTCAAACGGTGGTATAGATCCTCTCTAAAGTTTCCTTTCGTAATCTCAGCTTTTAAATCTTTATTAGTGGCGGCGATAATGCGCACGTCAACTGGTATCTCCTTTTCACCTCCTACCCTTGTAATTTTATTTTCTTGCAATGACCTCAATACCTTAGCTTGAGCCGATAAACTCATATCGCCAACTTCGTCAAGAAACAAGGTTCCTCCATTGGCCAGTTCAAAATCGCCCTTTCTTTGTTTAATAGCCGAAGTGAAAGATCCTTTTTCATGTCCAAACAATTGGCTTTCGATGAGTTCGGAGGGTATAGCGGCACAGTTTACTTCAACAAATGGGCCATGAGCTCTTGGACTGTTTTCGTGCAAGGCCCTGGCAACTAATTCCTTGCCAGTTCCATTCTCACCCGTTATCAATACTCGTGCATTCGTCGGAGCAACTCTCTCTATCATAGCCAATACATTTTTTATGGCTTCCGACTCCCCTATAATTTGATTATTCTTTAAAACCCTTTTCCTCAGATTACGCGTTTCATTCAAGAGTTTGGAACGATCAAGCGCATTTCTTACACTAACCAGTAAACGATTGAGGTCGAGTGGTTTGCTAATATAGTCGAATGCACCTTTTTTAATGGCTTCTACGGCTGTATCAATGGTGCCATGTCCAGATATCATAATAACTGGCGTTTCACCTTGCTCCTGCACCTTTTCTAAAACTTCTATCCCGTCAATTCCAGGCATCTTTATATCACACAACACCACATCATAATCATTGGACTGAACTTTTTCTATGGCTTCCTGCCCATTTTGAGCTTCATCTACGCTATATTTTTCGTATTCAAGAATCTCTCTTAAAGTTTTACGTATAGCACGCTCATCATCAACAACAAGAATTCTTGGCATTTCAATCAATCCATTTCAGACTACAAACTTACTCATTTTCTGAATATCCTTCTTGAGGCTTTGCATCTTTTTTGCTTTTACCCCAAAAAATTTATATCCGAAACATTTCAATATTTTGATAACCCAGTAAAATATAGTAATTTTGCAAATGATTTAGAGTGCATTTTGGATGCAAAATCAAAGATGGGGATTCAATCCCCAATTTTTATATCTAAAATTATGATTCACAAATGATTGAAAGCATTAAAATATTGGAAATCATTGATTCGTATTTAGAAGGAAGCGATAAATTTCTGGTTGATTTAAAAGTAAAACCAGGCAATAAAATCCTTGTGTTTATAGATGGTGATCATGGCATAGATATTGAAGATTGCGTCGAGCTGAGTCGGTTCATAGAGTCGAAATTAAAGAGTGAAGAAGAAGATTATTCTTTGGAGGTTTCGTCGGCAGGTGCCGAGGCTCCCATACGACTAAAGCGCCAATATCATCGTCATATTGGCCGAATGTTTCGAATCATTTTAACCGATAAAATTCAGCTAAGAGGACAGCTTTTGCGAGTTGAACCGGAAGGCATAGTTTTAAATGTGCAGCAAACCACTATTACAGATAAAGGAAAGAAAAAAATCCAATGGGTTGAAAAGTATTATCCTTTCGAAAAGATTGATGAAGCCCGTATAGAATTAAGCTTTAAATAATTTTGCAATAATTTAACATTCTGATTTTATGGAACATAATCTAATAACTTCTTTCACAGAATTCAAAGATTATAAAAATATCGATAGAGAGATGCTGATGCGCATCTTAGAAGATGTTTTTCGTCACACCTTAATAAAGAAATTTGGTACCGACGAAAACTTCGACATCATTGTAAACATTGACAAGGGCGACCTTGAAATATGGAGAACACTAACTATAGTGGAAGATGGCAAACTTACCGATCCCAACAAAGAAATAGAATATTCGGAAGCCATAAAACTTGAACCCGATTTCGAAGTTGGCGAGCAAGTTTATCAAGAAATTAAGCTCGAAGATTTTGGGCGTCGAGAAATACTTACCATACGACAAAATCTTATCAGCAAGATTCAGGAATACGAAAAAGATAATGTTTATCGCAAATATAAGGACAAGGTTGGGGAAATTATTACAGGAGAAGTTTATCAAATTTGGAAAAAGGAGATTCTTGTACTCGATGATGAAGGCATTGAGCTCACCTTGCCCAAAAGCGAACAGATACCTCACGATCATTACCGCAAGGGTGATACCATTAGAGCAGTAGTATCTAATGTTGAGCTGCGTAATAATCAACCCATTATCATTCTATCGCGCACTTCACCGCTTTTTCTCGAAAAACTTATCGAACAAGAAGTACCCGAAGTTTATGATGGACTTATCACTATAAAGAAAATTGTAAGAGTCCCTGGCGAAAGAGCCAAGGTAGCTGTTGAATCTTATGATGATCGCATCGACCCTGTTGGAGCTTGTGTGGGCATGAAAGGTTCACGAATTCATGGAATTGTGCGTGAGTTGCGAAACGAAAACATTGATGTGATTAATTATACCTCTAACCCAAGTCTTTACATCCAGAGAGCCCTGAGCCCAGCAAAAGTTTCTTCCATCGTCATTGATGAAGAAAACAAGAGAGCCGAAGTTTATATGAAACCCGACCAAGTTTCGCTTGCCATTGGTAAAGGTGGTTATAACATCAAACTTGCCGGCAAACTCACAGGTTACGAAATCGACGTTTACCGTGACACTGATATTGAATATGAAGATGTTGATTTACAGGAATTCTCAGATGAAATCGATCAATGGATTATCGAAACTTTCAAATCTATTGGCCTCGACACGGCTAAAAGCGTTTTGAATGAAAGCGTAGAAGAATTGATCCGTAGAACCGACCTCGAGGAAGAAACTATCCTTGAGGTTAGAAAGATATTACAGGCCGAATTCGAATAAGTAATCACATTTATAAGTTATCTTCAAAAAACTAAAAAACCCTTGTCACAATACAATAAACACCTATTATTTCATAATTATCGACTAATTTTGCAAAAATTATAGAGTATCGAAAAAAACATTTATGTCAGAAGAAAAAATATCGATAAGGCTCAGTAAAATTGCGACTGAATTCAATGTTGGGATTAGTACTATAGTGGAAGACTTGGCCAAAAAAGGTCATAAAATAGAAAATAACCCCAACACAAAGATTCCAGCCGAGCTATATGAATTATTACGAAAATTGTATGAATCTGACAAAAAAATAAAAGAGTCTGTCGACAAAAAAAACATTTCTCCCTTTAAAAAAGAAATTCCATTACCAGAAACTAAAAAGATAAAAGACGATGCTTTAGTTGAAACTGAAGCTGAAAGTATTATTATTAAAGAAAATCTGATAAGGCCAGAAATGCTTCCTTCAAATAGGATGACAACTGCCCCTACAGAAAAGGAAGTCGTTACCACTACCGAGAAACAGCTAACAACAGAAAGTAAACATAATATTTCTAAAGAAGAAGTCGAAGAAATTCCTATTCAATCGACCATTCAAGAGATGATGCCAGGGCCTAAAATCTTAGGCAAGATTGACCTCGAAAAACAGAAACCTCCTAAAAAAACCACTAAACCACCTATTCCAAAAAAGGAAACTCCAAAACAAAAAATTGAGCCTTCAATAAACGTAGCTAAAAATGTTGAAGAGGAATTTGCAGTCGACATTGAAACCACAACGCCCAAAGAAATTCCAACTACAGTTATACCCAAAGAAAAACAAACGCCTACTCCACAACCTATAGCTGAAAATTTAACAAAAGCCGAAGACAAGACACCGCAGCCCGAATTTGCGGAATCTATCGAGCTAATGAAGGAATCTATCGAAGAACCACAGTTTGAGATAGCGCAAAGCCCTAATATCGAAAGTGAAGAAATCAAAATAAAAGAAACTGCAGAAACGGAAAAAATTTCTGTTGATGAACTAGAACTGAGTCCAAAATCTGAAATTAAAGAGGAGCCGCTCATTGAAGAAGTTGCTACAGAAGAAAAAAACACAAAACCAGACAATTTTATTCCAACCCAAGTTGACAAATTATCCGGTCCTACTATTGTTGGGAAGATAGATTTAGAACAGGTTAAAGAAATCAAACACGTCACAAAGCAGCCAATAGCCACTTCTGCCGATGTAATTGGGAAAAAATCGAAAAAAAAGAAAAGGAAAAGAATTAGTAGCGAAAGTTCTGTAACAAACGAGAATGTTATTAAGAATGAAACAACGCCTAAAACACATAAGCCTGTAGTTCATAAAGTTAGTGAAAAAAAGGCCAAATTAAAAGAACGTAAGGAAATTAAAGAAGAGATAAAGCCTGAACTAAGCGAAGAAGAAATTCAAAAAAAGGTAAAAGAAACTCTTTCGGCACTCAAGTCACAAAGCAGCCCATCGTCGAAAACGGCTAAAATAAGGCGAGCTAAAAGAGCTGCCCAATTAGAAAAAAACGCTCGAAGACTCGAAGAAGAAGAAGAACAGAAAAAAATACTAAAAGTCAGCGAGTTCGTTACGGCTAACGAATTGGCCACATTAATGAATGTTCCCGTAAATGAGGTAATTAAGACCTGCTTAGATTTAGGTTTGTTCGTATCTATCAATCAGAGGATAGACGCCGAAACCATCAGTATAATCGCATCTGAGTTTGGTTATGAAGTAGATTTTTCAGAAGAAGAAATCCTCGAAGAAATGGATCAAAAATTTGAAGATAATCCAGAGGATTACATTCCGCGCCATCCTATTGTTACAGTTATGGGTCATGTTGATCATGGCAAGACGAAACTTCTCGACTACATTCGCAATTCCAATGTTATTGCTGGGGAATATGGTGGAATAACCCAACATATTGGTGCTTATGAAGTAACATTGAGTAATGGCAAAAAGATCACTTTTTTGGATACACCTGGTCATGAAGCCTTTACGGCCATGAGGGCTCGTGGAGCTAAAATTACAGACATTGCCATTATTGTTGTTGCAGCCGATGATGGAGTGATGCCCCAAACTAAGGAAGCCATCAATCATGCGCTAGCAGCAGGAGTTCCTTTGGTATTTGCCATCAATAAAATCGACAAGCCAACGGCCAATCCCGCTAAAGTGAAGGAGGAGCTTGCCAATATGAATATTCTGGTGGAAGATTGGGGAGGAAAATATCAATGTCAGGAGATTTCTGCAAAAACAGGACAAAATGTGGATTTGTTGCTCGAAAAAGTCTTGCTCGAAGCCGAACTGCTCGACTTGAAAGCCAATCCCAAACGGCCAGCCACAGGTACAGTCATTGAATCCAGCTTGGATAAAGGTCGTGGTTATGTAGCTAAAATTCTGGTGCAAAATGGAACCTTACATCAAGGTGATATCATTGTAGCAGGTAGTGTATATGGTAAGGTAAAAGCCATGTATAATGAACGTAATCAAATGGTGAAGGAAGTCGGCCCTTCATCACCTATACTTATATTGGGTCTTACTGGCGCCCCCCAAGCGGGCGATAAATTCAGCGTCTTTCTCGACGATAAAGAAGCCAAAGCTGTTGCCAACAAGCGACAACAACTTCAACGTGAAATGGAAATTAGAACGCAAAAGCATATTACCCTTGAAGAAATAGGTCGTAGAATAGCTATTGGCGATTTTAAAGAACTCAACTTAATTGTGAAAGGTGATGTAGATGGTTCGGTTGAAGCTCTTTCCGATGCTTTATTGAAACTCTCCACGGATGAGGTTCAGGTTAATGTGATCCATAAGTCGATAGGACAGGTTACGGAAACGGATGTATTGTTAGCTTCAGCCTCAAATGCCATTATTATAGGATTTCAAGTGCGTCCTTCGGCCAATGCCAAAAAACTTGCCGAACATGAACAAATTGACATAAGGCTTTATTCTATTATTTATCAAGCAATTGATGAAATAAAAGCCGCCATCGAGGGAATGACATCTCCAAAAATCGAAGAAAAAATCGTATGCAATCTCGAAGTAAAAGAGATCTTCAATATCAGCAAGGTTGGCACTGTAGCTGGTTGCATCGTTCTGGATGGTACTATCAATCGGCATACAAGAATTAGGGTCATCCGCGATGGTATTGTTATTCATACAGGCCGTCTTGGTTCCCTCAAACGCTTTAAGGAAGATGTAAAAGAAGTAAAAGCTGGTCAGGAATGTGGGCTGAATATAGAAGGATTCAATGACATCAAGATCGGTGATATTATTGAGGGTTTCGAAGAAGTAGAAGTTAAAAAAACCATTAAATAAAATCCCCCTTTTCTTTATAAAAAATGCTCCTCTTCCCATCAAAAAAGGAGCCTTAATATTTTAATATGCGCTTATCAGCGAATTGGACGGACTAAAACCGTTTGATGACGGTCGGGACCAGTAGAAACCAAAACAATAGGAATTCCTACACGCGTTTCGATTAAATGTATATAGTCGTCGAGTTCGGGAGGGAATTCACCTTTACAGGAAACATTTGCTAAACTTCTGTTCCATCCTTTTCTTCGAATATAGATGGGCGAGACTTCGCTATAATCATAAGGAAAATCTTCAATTTCCTCGCCCCCCAAGTTATATTTGTCGCACACTTGAATAGTTTCTAATTGATTGAGCACATCTGTTTTAGTGAGAAACAAGTGAGTAACCCCATTGAGCATTACTGAATATCTAAGGGCAGGAATATCTAACCATCCGCAACGTCGTGGACGGCCTGTTGTCGAACCATATTCATTTCCTTCTTTTCTTAAAAATTTGCCCATATCGTCCGTCAGTTCTGTTGGAAAAGGGCCATTACCCACCCTTGTGCAATAAGCCTTAAAAACTCCAAAAACCTTATCCACTGCCGAAGCTGGCACACCCAAGCCTATGCATACCGCTGGTGCTATGGTATTGGAAGATGTTACATAAGGATACGATCCATAATCCACATCCAAGAGCGAACCTTGGGCTCCTTCGGCTAAAACTTTTTCCCCATTCCAAAGGGCTCTTTGTATATAATACTCACAATCAATAACCTGAAGTTGTTTTAAGGTGGTTATCGATTGCATCCACAAAGCTTCATAATCGGCAAATGGCTTGCCCTCAATTTGAATCGTCTGAATATCGATAGAATAACTTGCAGCAATTTGTAAATGTTTATTTTTTAAATCCTGATATTTTTGATAAAAATGAGGTGAGGTCAGATCACCGATTCGAATGCCATTTCGAGCAGTTTTGTCAGTATAAGTAGGGCCTATACCTTTCAATGTCGAACCAATTTTAGTTGTTCCTTTGGCCGATTCGTACACTGCATCCAATAATCGATGAGTAGGCAAAATTAGATGACTGCGACGCGAAACCAATAAATTACGAAATACATCAACTCCAGCTTTTTCATTTAATAAATTGATTTCTCCATCCAAAATATATGGATCGATGATTACCCCATTGCCAATAATATTCGTGGTATTAGAATTTAGAATCCCAGAAGGTATAGTATGGAGGATAAACTTAACTCCCTGATTTTCTATTGTATGCCCCGCATTAGGCCCTCCTTGAAAACGAGCAATAATGTCATACCCAGGAGATAATACATCTACTATCTTGCCTTTGCCTTCGTCTCCCCACTGTAATCCTAATAAAACATCCACTTTCATAATTTCTATTTTTAAAATGATGTTATTTTTATCTTCAAATCTCTCAAGTCATCGAGGTTTATGAGCCTAATTCTCATTACTAAACAAGTAATGACTTTTTTAGATAACATAAAAAGACATTTTTCCGGAAGCGATCATTTCAACCGGAAAGAATATCTACAAAATTAAAAAAAGTTGAGATTAGTTTTTAGTTTGTTTACGTTTTCCGAAAAAAATGAGGGAATGGCCTTCAATTTCAACACCCAGAAGATGTTCTATGTCTTTTTGAATCTCCATGATTCGAGGGTCGCAAAACTCAAGAAGTTCTTTTACTTCACCGTTTTCGTAACAAACCACATGATCATGCTGCAGAAGTTTATATGATTTTTCATATACGGCAGCTGTTGAACCAAACTGATGCTTGCTCACCAAACCACAATCAAGCAATAATTCTATGGTATTATATAGCGTAGCACGGCTAACTTGATATTTATTTCGTTTCATGTGTAAAAAGAGGGATTCGATATCAAAATGACCTTCTGTTAAATAAATCTCTCTTAGGATAGCAAAACGTTCAGGAGTCTTTCTGTGACCCTTTTGTTGCAAATATTCAGCAAAAAAATTTTGAACGGTTTCTAAAGTAGCTTTATTTGTATTATTTTGATCCATAGCAAGTAAGAATTAAAGTATTCCCTATAGATTCTTCTTTTATAAGAACAACTCAGAAACCAAAGTTACAATTTTTATTTAAACTAATTTTAAATAGTAAGAATATGATCTAAGATATTCGTGAACTGGGGAATTATCCGATGCGTGTAACATTTTGAACTCCAGAGACTTTTTTCAATTTTTTTATTAAGTCATTCAGTTGGTCGACATTGGTCACATATAAGGCAATATAACCTGCTGATATCCCATTATCGCTTTCGAAGTTGACCGATTTAATGTTGAGATTCAAGTCATTGGAAATAAGTTCAGAAATCTCTTTAAGTAAGCCTTTTCTGTCAATCGCATCTATTTTAATTCCTGCCAATACAGAGATTTTCGATCCTTCGAGCCATTTTACCTTCACGATGTTATTTCCAAAAGTAGAAGCCAAATGTATGGCTTGGCTGCATTGTGCCCTATGAACAACTATATTTCGATTATGATCAAGATAACCCATGACATCGTCACCTGGAATAGGTTTACAGCAATCGGCTATGATGTATTTTGCTTGTTCGAGATTACTATCAAGCATCTGAAGTTCAGGATTTTTACGTCCTATATTCATAACTTCGAACGACAAAGATTTACTTGGGTTATGTTTGCTTCGATGAAAAGGATTGACCGGTAACCAGCTACGACTGGGTGGCGTCATTACCGATATCAGATATTTAGGATTGAGTAATCCCTGAGCCACCTCGTAATATAAATCGAGAAGGTTAGAACGATTAGTTTTTTGAAGCAACTCGTTCAATTTTTCTTCAGTAAATGGCAGGTTTAATTTATTAAATATCTGATGAACTTGTTGTTCACCTGTATCATAATATTTTAATTTTTTTTCGCGAATATATTCTCTAATTCTTGCTTTAGCTCTTGAAGTTTTCACATGTTCCAACCAGTCTTCAGAAGGTTCTTGAATTTTTGAAGTCAAGATTTCTATCTGATCTCCGCTTTTAAGTTCATAAAAGCGGCTCTGCAGTCGATGGTTCACATTGGCTCCTATGCAATGGTTACCTTCTTCGATACTGATGGCATAGGCAAAGTCGAGAACAGTACTTCCAGCCGGAAGTATACGAAGCTCTCCATCGAGTTTAAAGACAAAAACCTCGCTCGAGAAGAGATAACCCTGAACATCTTCGAGGAAGTCGAGTGCTCCGGCTTCTTCATTTTGAAGCATATCGCGGATGCGATCGAGCCAATTGTCGATGTTCTTATCGTCGTAATATTGTCCTTTGTATTTCCAGTGTGCAGCATATCCTTTTTCGGCAATCTCATCCATACGCTCACTACGAATTTGCACTTCGACCCAACGTCCCTGCTTGCTCATAACGGTAGTATGCAAAGCTTGATAACCATTAGCCCGGGGGATAGAAATCCAGTCTCTTAGGCGGTCGGGTTTCGGCCGATAATGAGAAGTAACTATGGAATAAGTTTGCCAACAAGCGGCTCTTTCTTCTTTTATTGGAACATCAAGAATAATACGAATGGCAAATAAATCGTAAATTTCTTCAAAAGGGATACGTTTGTTTTTCATTTTGTTCCAAATAGAATATACCGATTTATTTCGTCTTAATATCCTGTAATTGAATCCCTTTTCTTTAAGGTCTTTTTCTATAGGTTGAATAAATTCTTCGACGAAATTGGCTCTATCAGCGTCTGATTCGGCGAGGCGCCTTGAGATATCTTTATAAATTTCGGGTTCAATAAATTTAAGAGAAAGGTCTTCCATTTCACTCTTGATGTTGTAAAGACCAAGACGATGTGCCAGAGGTGCAAAAAGATAAGTAGTTTCGGCAGCAATTTTTAGTTGTTTTTCAGGATTCATGTATTCCAAGGTACGCATGTTATGCAGACGGTCAGCAAGCTTGATAAGTATTACTCGAACGTCGTCGGATAACGTCAGCAACAATTTTCTATAATGTTCGGCTTGATTAGAGGGTTGGGTATGATCGAAAATCTCCTTCATCTTGGTTAGGCCTTCACAAATACGAGCAATTTTATCACCGAAAATTCGGCGGATATCCTCAATAGAATACAAATCGGAACGGTCTTCGACAACATCGTGAAGAAGAGCAGCGGCAATAGAAGTGGCTCCAAGTCCAATTTCTTCGGTACAAATGCGGGCAACTTCGAGTGGATGATAGATATAGGGTTCGCCACTTTTGCGTCGCATATCTTTATGCGCATCTAAAGCTACTTCGAGAGCTTTTCGAATAAGAGCAAAATCTTCCTTGGCTTGCTCAGGCTTTGGATGAAAAACCGATAGCAGCCGCTTGTAACGTTTCAGAATCTCTTTTCGTTCGGCCTGAACATCATATCCCATTAATAAAAGTTTTTCGGTTTGCATCATTTTCTCCACTTGTGAAAAATATTAACCAAAAATATACCGAATCATTTCATCCATACGATCTACTGGAATAATTTCCATGTTTTTATTTTGAGCGAATGACTTTTTATAGGCAAAACGCGAGATAATCATTTTTTTGAAACCTGACTTTTGTGCTTCTGCTATTCTAACATCGAGACGAGTAGCTGGCCTTATTTCACCCGAAAGCCCAATTTCAGCAGCAAAGCATAAATGAAGGGGCAAAGGAATATCTTCTGAAGACGACAGTAAGGCAGCTGATATGGCAAGATCAGCGGCAGGATCGTCGAGATGAATGCCCCCGGCTACATTCAGGAATACATCTTTACTCGAAAACCTAAATCCTAATCGTTTTTCCAAAACTGCCAAAATCATATTCATGCGACGATAATCGAACCCTGTGGCAGAGCGTTGAGGAACTCCAAAGCTTGAATTGGCCACAAGCGCCTGCACTTCGGCTAACATCGGCCGCAAACCTTCCACAACAGAAGCTATGGCTATTCCAGAAATATTGTCGGAATGTTGAGATATGAGCAATTCGGAAGGATTGGTAATTTCTCTCAATCCATTGGCATTCATTTCAAAAATACCCAATTCGTTGGTCGAACCAAAACGATTTTTCATGGTACGTAAAATTCGATACCCATGATTGCGATCTCCTTCAAATTGTAAAACTGTATCTACCATATGTTCTAATACCTTAGGGCCTGCAAGCGTTCCATCCTTTGTAATATGACCAATTAAGATTACAGGAATATTGCTTGTTTTGGCATATTTTTGCAACTGTGCTGTGCATTCGCGCACTTGTGAAATACTTCCGGCTGGGCTGCCAATAATTTCTGTTTGCAAGGTTTGAATAGAATCGATAATCAAAATTTGAGGCTGCAATTGTTCGGCTTGTTGGAAAACTTCTTCAAGTTGTGAATCGGTAAAGATATAACATTGAGAATCATTTTTATGAAGTCTTTCGGCCCTCAGATGTAATTGAAGCTCCGACTCTTCGCCCGATACATACATAATTTTGTACTGTTTCATATCGAGGGCAACTTGCAGCAATAATGTTGATTTTCCTATCCCTGGTTCACCTCCAATAAGGATAATGGAACCTGGAACAAAACCCCCTCCTAAAACTCTATCAAATTCGGAAGAATTGGTCGAAATTCTGATTTCTTGTATTGTTGGAACAGCGTCAATATGAATGGCTTGGTGTAAGCTTGTACTTTTTTTATTCGTACTTCCCGATCTGCGGATAACTTCTTCTACATAAGTATTCCATTCGCCACAAACAGGACAGCGTCCAATCCATTTAGGGGACTCTGCACCACAATTACTACAGAAAAATGAACTTCTGGCCTTCATACATTGATGGTGATCGATCAGTGACCGAAATTACTTAAAATTCAAGAACCTTGACGTATTTTTTGTTCTATAAAACTTGTTGAATATCCTTGCAGATAAGGAAGAGTTACCACTTCGCCACCATTTTCGGTAACTATATCAGCTCCAACGATTTTCTCTGGTTTATAATCGGCTCCTTTCACCAGAATATCTGGCTGAATCAATCGAATGAGTTCTAAAGGAGTTTCCTGATCGAAAATGATAACCGCATCTACGAATAAAAAACTCGCGAGAAGTAAAGACCTGCTATTTTGATCCATGATAGGCCTCCCCTCTCCTTTTATGCGACGTGCACTGTCGTCAGAATTCAATCCAACCGCCAACACATCACCCAATTCAGCGGCACGAGTCAAATAATCGATGTGTCCCAAATGAACCAAGTCGAAACAACCATTGGTAAAAACGATTTTTAAATTCTTGAATCTCCAGTAAGCCATCAGACGCCGTAATTCGACCGAATCGCTACTAAAGACTTTCTTCTGTACTAAATATTCTAAATCCATACGAAACTTTATTATTAACGGGTAAAATAATCAATGATAATAGACCGGCAATGATAAGCATTACGGTTTGTGTAGCCCATAATAACCATCCCATGGTATAGCCGATGATAGAACTGATGCCATAAATAAAGAGGGTTTCGGCAACTATGGCCGGATATACACCTATTCCTCCTTGCACTAAAATGATTCCTATCGAACCAAAAACCAAAACTGCTAACCCAGCACCCAAGCTTAAGCCAGAAGTCTCGGGCAAGCTCAGAAATACAATCCACGACATGAAGAAATAAGCAATCCAAATGAAAAAAGTATGAAAAATAAATTCAAACGGCCGTTTCATTTTAAAAATAGACCAGATGCCGTCCCACATTCCTTGCCCCATGTCCCTAAGTTTTCGAACAAATTTAAATCGATAGAATTTTCTACGAAAAACAACTAATAAAACGATTAAAAGCACTATAACACCTATAATGGCCCACCTCAACATACTAACATTTTCGACCGATCCAAGGGAATTCATCAAGGGTGTATATATTTTTTCATTGACATATTGTCGAATAAGATCAATCTGAAGGATGAGATTAAGAATAAATAAAAAAATAAAGACGAGCAAGTCGAGAGTTCTTTCGGTAATGACTGTACCAAGCGATTTATTGAAAGGGATTTTTTCGTAGCGAGCCAGCACGCCGCAGCGCCCAAGTTCACCCAAACGAGGTAAAGCCAAATTGGCAAAATAACCTACAAAAACAGCCATTAAAACATTTGAATATCGAGGTTTATATCCCATAGATTCCATCAGTATGACCCAACGCCTGGCCCTCGACGCATGACTGGCCAATCCTATACAGATTGAAACAGCTATCCAAAAATAATTGGCGCGACGAAAAGAAGCAATAATTTCACTTCGTTCTTGAGGGGTTAGGTTACGAACAAAAATCCAAATAAAAAAAACACCAATAGCAAGGAAAAATAAAAAACGAAATACATTCAGTAATTTCTTCCTCATTACTATGTAAGTTGATTATTCTTTCCAGGGAAAATAATAGTGGGTTTAAACTTTTTGGCCTCTTCAAAATCCATACTGGCGTATGAAACAATAATCACCAAATCACCAATAGCCACCATACGCGCTGCTGCTCCATTAATGGCTATCACCCCACTTCCTCTTTTCCCCTTTATTACATAGGTTTCAAAACGTTGTCCATTATTGATATTGTAAATAAATACCCTTTCATTTTCGATGATATTGGCTGCATCCATTAAATCTTCATCAATGGTTATGCTTCCAATATAATTCAAGTCGGCATCTGTTACAATAGCCCTATGAATTTTCGATTTCAATATTTCAATCATCATAACACAGTCCTGAAGATAAATTTCACAATTAAACCGTAATATAACAGAGAAATCATCATGATGTTTTAAGAAGCATATTGTCGATTAAACGAACTTCACCCAAATACGCGGCTATAAATGCTCTTATACTTTTAGCCTCATCCCAATCTTTGATGGGTTGAAGCGTTGTAGCATCGGCTATTTCGAAATATTCGAGCCTAAATGCTGGATGTTTTTGAAACCTTTGAATAATCTCATTTTTTAGATCTTCGACTGGTATTATTCCGGCGTGATCACGCGCAAAAACGAGGTTTTGATATATAAATGAGGCCTGAGCGCGTTCAAACTCCGAGAGTCGCAGATTGCGCGAACTCATGGCCAATCCATCTATTTCTCTTACGATAGGGCAACCAATAATCTCAATGGGAAGCTGAAGCTGCTCAGTCATTTTCCGTATGATTATCATTTGTTGATAATCCTTTTCGCCAAAATAGGCTCGATGAGGATGAAGGATATCGAAAAAGCGACGAACTACTGTAGCTACACCATTAAAATGCCCTGGACGATAATATCCTTCCATCACCTCTTCCAAAGGACCGAAAGAATATATTTCGGTTGGAGGTTTAGGATACATTTCTTCTACACTTGGTGCAAAAACCACATCACAATGTTGCGATTGAAGAAGCTCTAAGTCTTTATCTAAGTTTCGAGGGTATTTTTGCAGATCTTCAGAATTATTGAATTGTATAGGATTGACAAAAATACTAACGATGGTTATGTCGTTTTGTTGAGCAGAAAATTCTACCAATGACAGATGGCCCTTATGTAAGGCACCCATCGTTGGAACGAATCCAATTTTTTTCCCCTTCGATCTTGCTTCAAGAGAATACTTCTTAGCATCTGCCCGAGTTGTAAGCAACTGCATCTCGATTTATTTCTGTTTCACAATATTGAGCAAATCGGCTTCAGGCCGGTTGGTAAATCTTTCTACTATACGTCCAATTTCCTTACCATTTCTATATAAGATAATAGTAGGAATCTTCTCGATATTGTATTTTTTTATATTGATATTACCAGCTTTTTTGTTTTTATCTACAGCAATCATTTCGAATTTTTCTGGATTAAGTGGGTCATATTCGGCCGTGTAGAGAACATTTAAAAGACGTGGTATTTCTTCCTGTGTGTCTGAACACCATGTACCCATAATTACTCTGAAAGTAATATCGTCTAAGTATGGTTTCAAGGCTTGTACCAGAGAATCATTGGGCTCATAGTTATGAAGTCCATTATTATAAAAATCCTTGAAAATGTCGGCTTTTAGACCCTCCACATTCACATAGCCAATGTAGATATCTTCGCCTGTAGTTTCATCTTTAACAACTTGATTGTAAACTTTTTCGTGTTTGCAGCTCATCAGAGTAATCAATACAATTGCCAAACTCCAGAAGGTTATTTTTCTCATGGTGGTAGGTTTTTTTACATTTTATTGATCAAAAAAACATAATTTAATCATTTGCAAAATTGACAGCTTCAACCGATTTAATTTCTGGTATAGCCTTAATCATAGCTTGTTCGACTCCATTTTTGAGGGTCATGATACTGAAAGGGCAAGCGCCACAAGCTCCAACAAGTTTTACGTTGACTTTCATATCGTCGGTAAGATTAAGGAATTCAATATCTCCGCCATCGCGTTGAAGATAAGGACGAATCTGAGCGATGACATTACGTACCTTGTTTTCAATTTCTAAGTTATTCATAAACATTTGATTTATATTAAATTATATCAATACTTGCGGGTCGGAAAAGTTTCTTTTCCGACCCGCAAAATTACTCCTTTTTAGTAAACTAAGACAATAATTTTGAACGAATTTAAATTAGAGCCCAAGCACCTTTGGCCCTTGTTCGAAAACTATATCCTTGGGGATTCCGGCTTGGGCAACCTTGTCGAGCGTAGTTTGCATTTTTGGAGGAATATTACCCATATCGGCAATCAATTGTTTGGCCCTCTGATAATCACCATCACCTTGAATCTGAATGATTAAAGCCGAAAGATCACTAACTGCCTTTTTCATCTTTTCAAAATCTATACTATAAGTGCCAGTAGAAGGATCTATTTTGATGGCTTCATTTTGTAAAAAATAATTAAATTGAATCATGTTCGCTTTACCGTGGGCACTTGACGCTCCAAACCTAACACTGCGAAAAATACCTGCCAAAAATGTAACATAATTTTCCATAAGATCTCGATTGCTCATTTCTCCAATAGTGTGCATAGTAGTGATTAAATGCAAACCGGTGATATCGGCCTTGGCCTCTTCAAGCGTACTATAGGTATCCTTAAGAGCTTCTCTGACATCTACCTTCTCTTTTATAGTTTGATGAACACCAAGACCATGCGCAATTTCATGAAACATTACATTTTCGAAAAATGCATCAAACTTTATATATTTCATTTGCGAAGGATTGAACACTATACTAGCGATAGGCAACAAAATCCTATCGAATTTGGCCTGCATTGTATTCTTCAGCTGTAGTCTCCGGCTTCCCTTTAATTTTTGTACTTGTGGATCATTGGGCAGATTAATGGCTATGGTTTTACTGCCAGCATTACAATCGCCAGCGTAATAAATTGCATCATAAACACCCAAGTCGGAAGTCGAAGCAGGAATTTCAGCCTTATAAGCATCGGGTACTGAAAGCGATTTCTGCAACTTAGGTAATAAAGTGGCAATATGTTGAATTTTGTCAGTCCATTCTCTATCTTTAACTAATATAAAGCTTTCGAAAGAGGTTTTATATCCAAACAGCTGGTCTTCATAATTCTCAATAGGGCCTATAATAAAATCAATGTGATTGTCTTTCATATCCATCCAAGCCAAGTCACTTTCATAATAATTGTCGGTGATTAAGGCTTTAGCCCTAAGCTGCAAATAATTCTTTAAACCAGAGTTTTCGGCTAAGGCAGCTGCTTGCAATAAGAGAGCCGAGGCTTTTGTTAGCTGCTCTTTATAAGCCACACTATAGGGAACCACAATCAATTGGTTATTTTCATCCCTTTGAATCAAAGTGTATAAACTTGCTTTTGCAGGATTAGCCAATTTTTCAAACTCTTCAGTAGTCATATCCTTAGGATAGAAATTTGCTCCTAATGGCTTCTCACCTATTCCCTCTACAAATGGCTCGTTATTATTAAGTCTATCCCAAGGCCCGTAATTAATCTCGGCAAAACGCCTCGTTAAAGTATCAAGCTTAGATAATAATTCTTCCTTGTTCCCGAAAGTTTGCAACCAATACAATTCATCCATGATATCGGCAGCTTGGAACAATAAGGGTAGCATTTGTCTTTCCTTTTCAGTAAGCCGACTTAAATCGGTAGTCAGCTTAACTACGGCATATTCTTCAACTTTTTCTTTCATGGCAGCCATTTTTACCTCGTCTTGTTTTGGCTGGGTTCTGCGGCAACTACTCATCATAATTAGTAGTAACATACTCATCAACAATATTTTACTTATTTTCATCTGACAGTGAATATTTAAATTGTTCTGCTTAATGGATCTAATGCTTTAATTCTCATTATTGTAATTAATGTCAAAATATTGCACATGCATTATTTCTCTCCCGAGAGAAAAGTAGAAGATTTCAATTATCTAACAAAATTACATGATAATTCTTATTGAACAAACAAAGGAATAAAAATCTTACTTTTTTTAGTCATCTGTGGGCTTGACTTTTCGAAAAGTACGAAAGAAAAATAACTCAGGAAGTTTGGAAACAAAGAGAGAGAAAACAGGTTCTTGTAGATATCGACAGGAAACAATAAACGTCAATCAGCGAGAAAGAAAATAGTTCTCGCAGATAATCGCAGATAAAATTTGCGTCAATCAGCGAGAAAAGAAAGAATACAGTTCTCGCAGATATTCGCAGATAAAATTTGCGTCAATCAGCGAGAAAGAAAATCTGCGTCAATCAGCAAGAAAGGAAATCTGCGTCAATCAGCGAGAAAGAAAATAGTTCTCGCAGATAATCGCAGATAAGATCAGCGTCAATCAGCAAGAAAGGAAATCTGCGTCAATCAGCGAGAAAGAAATCTGCGTCAATCAACGAAAATAAAATCAGTGAACCACTTCCTCATCTATAAACAAAAAACTCATTTGTAGAAAACTAACCAACCCACATCATTCCAAGGAACACGGCATAACTTCCTTGAGCTGGAACTGGAGATAGAGGATTTTGGCACCTTGTGATAGCCATTGTTTTTCGTAAAAAGTTTGAACTTCCTTAATATCGCTATGATCTTCAGACGCATAGAGGTCGTAAGTAGAATAAAGGAGTTTATGCCCTTGGGTGGAGATGACGTTCAAAGTATATTCAAAAAATGAAAGATTATCGGTTTTAAGATGAATTACATGTTGGGGTCGGAGTATTTTAGCATAAGTTTCGAGCAGTCGAGAAGAGGTAAGTCGTTGACGTTCGGAGGGTTTATTAGGAAGAGGGTCAGGGAATGGGATAAAGATTTGATCCACTTCTCCAGGGGCAAAAATTAAATCTATGTTTTGTACTTGAGTTCGGACAAATGCAACATTTTTCAGACCAAGCTGTAAACATTGTCGAGCGCCAATAAACATACGCGCGCCTTTCACGTCAATAGCTACATGATTTTTAAAAGGGTACTTCATTGCATTAAATACAGTGTATTCGGCCTTACCGCAACCTACTTCGATAGTAATAGGTGAAGGTTGAGTAAAAAATTCGGGATACCACCTTCCCTTTAAAGGAAAACCAGTAATAAGTTCATTATACCTAGGTTGAAAAAAATGCGGGAAATTTTTGCTCTCGGCCCAAAAAATCCTTTTCTTCTTCGCCACGATCGAAAATTTAAATTTACAAAATTAGGCCTTGTCCTCTTTTCTCAATACTCACAATATGCTTTATTGAGGTTTCTTATTCTACTTTTATATATCAAGATATTGATTCACTAAATTTTAAATTTAATACCTCCAAAAACTGATGCATGCATTATTCAGGCATGACTACATTTTTAAAATCCATAAGTCTTGAGAGGATTTTCTTTTCAGTGACTCAAGGGCATTATTGGCTTCCGATTCTGATGCAAACGACGCGATAGCTACTCTTGTAAGTCCTTTGGAAGAAGTTCCTGCTAACTGTGCATTGAATCCTTTTTGTTTGAGCTGATTGAGCAGGCGATAAGCATTGTCGATCTCTTTAAAACATCCTGCTATCACATAAAACTTAACTGCATTTTCAGAGGTGATTGTTTCCGAAACCGATGTAGTTGCAATATTATTTTCTGTAAACTTTTCTTTTTCAGTCACCACATCAATGGGAGTATCTTTAAGATAATCCTTCAGATTCTCAATAGAAGATGGTGATGGTGCAATATCAGAATGGAGCACAATAACAGGCAGAGTAGTATCTACAAAAGCAGATTCAGAGTTTTGAAATGGATCATCGCGGAGTTTTGACTTTCTTTGTGTGAACAAGTCTGTTGCAGTTGGGGAAGGGTTTTCAAGAGAGCGAACATCAATAGAAGTAGTTGATTGAGGAACATTACCTCCCAAGGACGAATAATCGACAATCCCTTGCAAAAAACCAGTTTGATAGATTGAATACATTGCCAACAGAAGGATGGGTAAAATCATAACTGTCCATTTTAAACCTTCAACGAGGTTGCGCGAACGAAAGCGCTGACTGTGTTTTTCGGCAGGAGCAGAACTTGGAATCGCAGAATATTTTCTGCGAATAGGAACAGCCGACACCGGAGTTAAACCAAAAGCATCGTCAAGAAAATTGGAATGAGGATCAGGGTTGAATATCAAATTCTTAGAATCATCCAATTGTAAATCGCCAATTGAAGGAAAATTCAGAATTTTTCCATCATTGAGCTGTGAAATGCAATACCATGCAAATTCCTGTATTTTTTCGAGCGCTTGAGCATAGGTTATTCCATTCTGAATTGCAAAATGAGTGGCCAACAAACCATCATTCGCCTTTAATGCAGCATTAAAACCCACTTTTGCCGCCGGCGGATATATTTGATGAAAAGCGTTGTTAATACGCGCCGAAACTTTATAGGTGATAAATCCTCCTAACCCCGGAATAATCACACACTCATTGGCAGGTAATAAATCAACTACTAATTTCTTTAGTTCGTTATAAAATTCACTTTCTGCCATAAATTATTTCGAGTCTTAGCTTACAAATTTAAAAAAACTTTTATGAGAATGATAAAATGTTCAAAACTTTTATTAAATCTTCTGGTATATCAATAGATAAACTGTCGAATTCAGTTTCAGCCATGTGAATATCGAATCCATGATAAAGCCAGCGGAGTTGTTCGAGCGATTCGGCTTTTTCTAAATCACATTCATCGAGTGCAACTATGCGAAAGAGGGTTTCGCATTTATAACCATAAATTCCTATATGTTTATAAAATCGAGTATTTTGCAGCCAAAATTCTTTTTCAACATTTCTAACAAAAGGAACTGCCTGCCTGGTAAAATACAAAGCCTTTCCATCAGAATTAACAATGGTTTTCACTACATTCGGATCGAATAATTCGGAAGAAACCGTTATTTGCTTATAAAGAGTAGCTATTGCAACTTCGTTGCGATAGAGTAGTTCGATTACTTTTTCGATCTGTTCGGGGCGGATGAAAGGCTCATCACCTTGAATATTAATAACCGCATCGAACTGACCCTCCCTTTCGATAAGTCTCAGTGCTTCGGCACAACGGGATGTTCCACTAGAATGATCGATCGCAGTCATCACGGCTTTACCACCGTTGTCGATGACATGTCGGAAAATACGTTGGTCGTCGGTAGCCACAATAACCTCATTAAGGTTTTCCAATTTTGAAGCTTGTTCATAAACGCGCATAATCATGCTTTTGCCTTTAATATCGGCAAGTGGTTTACCAGGAAATCGTGTGGAAGCATATCTTGCAGGGATAATGCCTGCTATTTTCATGATAAAATTTTATTTGAGATGAAGTTGGATTTTTAAATATCGAGTTTTTCGAGTAACTGATCATCAACCAGATTGGGGAAAGTAACCTTTAGTAGTGGCTCTTGCTGCATAGTTCTTTGGAGTGTATACATTGCTCCGTGATTGCGAGCCCATGAACGTCGGGCTATGCCATTATTTACATCCCAGAAAAGCATAGATTGAAGACGACGCTGGGCTTCATTTGAACCATCGAGAACAAGACCGAAACCTCCATTAATGGCTTCACCCCATCCAACACCACCACCATTGTGAAGAGATACCCAGGTGGCTCCTCTAATAGCATCTCCTACCATGTTCTGTACAGCCATATCAGCCGTGAACGATGAACCATCATAAATATTCGAAGTTTCTCTAAATGGGGAATCAGTACCCGAAACATCGTGATGATCGCGACCCAAAACGATAGGAGCAGAAATTTCACCTGAAGCAATGGCACGATTGAAAGCCGTAGATATACGAATACGTCCTTCGGCATCGGCATATAATATTCTCGCTTGAGAACCTACTACAAGCTTATTGGCTTTTGCTTGACGTATCCATACGAGATTGTCTTTCAGTTGTTGCTGAATCTCATCCACTGCATCTTTTAATAATTCTTCGAAAATATCGCCTGCAATTTGGTCGGTTTTATCCAGATCTTTAGGATCGCCACTAGTGCACACCCAGCGAAATGGACCAAAACCATAATCGAAATACAATGGTCCCATAATATCCTGAACATAAGAAGGATAAATGAAATTATCTCTGGCGTCGAAGATGTCGGCTCCCGCCCTACCAGATTCCAGTAAGAAAGCATTGCCATAATCAAAAAAATACATTCCTTTAGATGCAATTTTATTAATGGCAGCCACCTGCCTGCGCAAAGATGCTTGTACCTTTTCTTTGAAAAGCTCTGGTTGACGAACCATCATCTCTTGTGATTCTTCGAAAGAAAGACCTACCGGATAATAACCACCTGCAAATGGATTATGCAAAGAAGTTTGGTCAGAACCAATATCAACGTGAATATCATTATTGGCAAGCCTTTCCCATAAATCGACCACATTTCCCAAATAAGCAATGGAATGAGGTTGTCCTTTTTCTTTCCAATACAAGGCAGTCTGAATTGCTTTATCCACATCATCTATCACTTCGTCAACCCAACCTTGGTTAAATCTCTTGTAAGCTGCCTTGGGATTGATTTCGGCTACCAAACTTACAACTCCTGCAATGTTTCCAGCTTTGGGTTGAGCCCCCGACATACCTCCTAAACCACTCGAAACAAATAATTTCATTTCTGAGCCAGCATTTTTACGAGATATTTTCCTGCTGGCATTCATTATCGTAATCGTTGTACCATGCACAATTCCCTGAGGACCAATGTACATATAAGAACCAGCTGTCATTTGTCCATATTGAGAAACTCCAAGCGCATTGAATTTCTCCCAATGATCGGGGCTGGAATAGTTAGGCACTACCATTCCATTAGTAACGACAACGCGTGGTGCTTCGGGATGCGAAGGGAACAGCCCCAAGGGATGACCCGAATACATCACCAAAGTTTGATGATCTGTCATAGTGGCCAGATATTTCATAGTGAGGAGATACTGTGCCCAATTCTGAAAAATAGCGCCATTGCCTCCATAAATGATGAGTTCGTGAGGATGTTGGGCTACGGCTTCATCCAAATTGTTCTGAATCATTAACATGATAGCGGCAGTTTGAGGCGTTTGAGCAGGATATTCTCCAATGGGTCGGGCATATATTTTATAATCGGGTCGAAAACGATACATGTATATCCGACCATATTGCTTTAATTCTTGGGCAAATTCTTTTGCCAAAACAGCATGATGCTTGGCTGGAAAGTATCGTAAAGCATTACGAATGGCTAATTTCTTTTCTTCCTTACTTAATATATCCTTACGCTTGGGTGCATGATTTACATTTGGATCGTAAGGTTTGGGTTGAGGTAGTTCATCAGGAATGCCCTGTAGAATAAGATTCTTAAACTCGGTGTTCTCCATAACTATAATGCAATTAATTTAAAATGTAAATATACCAATTTTAGACGATTTAAGAATTTTGATTACCTTGACTAAGAATTCCAGCTAAAAGAGCTCGTGCTCTGAAAAGCTGAGCTTTTACCGTTCCTAATGGCATGTGGAGTTCTGAAGATATTTCTTCGTAGCTCATTTCTTGAAAATAACGCATCCGTACCAGTCGTTTATAGCGCGGTTTAAGCTGATCGACAATTTCACGAAGCAGCTGATTGGATTGCTTTTTCATGAGAACTTGCTCAGGATCGGGACAATTGTTAGGCAACCCCCATGAAAGATCCTCAAAATCACTTTCATTTATATTCGACGAATCTAATGACAGGGTGTATTTTTTCTTTTTGCGCATAAAATCGATGCAGTTATTAGCAGCAATTTTAAAAAGCCAAGTGCTAAAGGCATAAGTAGGTGTATATTGATGAAGATTTTTGAAAGCTTTACTAAAGGCTTCCATCACCATGTCTTCGGCATCATCTACATCTTTAGTCATCTTTAACATTAGATAAAACAAAGATTCACGATAGTTGTCCATAAGTTTGGCATAAGCCCGCTGATCGCCTTCATACAAGGCCTGCTGTATCCATTCATAGTCCCTGTTGGCTTTCTCTGTAAAATCTGTACTTATTTCCATTGACTTTTTTTAACGAAGCGATTGGTTAATACCACGTAATACAGGATGATCATTTCGAAGAACTCTAGAATAGGCGAAATTAATAATAATTTACCTGTTTGAAGTTTTTTCATGGCATTATAATAAATAATCATCTGACTTACAAGACGTAATAAAAATAAAAAAACCACAAAAGGCCAAGGAAATCGAAGTATCAACAGAACAATTAAAAGAAGAAAAACGAGTAATTGACTAAAAGAGTAAAGACCGAGCACAAATTGATGCCAAGGTTTGTAATGGCGCCCCGTACTTAAATGTCTGCGTTTTTGCCGAATCCATTCATTGAAGCCTTTCTTGGCATGGGAGAAAGTAAAGGAATCTGGATGAAGACAGCATCTTGTATTCTTTCTCTTAGCTACTTGATTGATAAATAAATCGTCGTCACCCGACTCGAGTGAATAATGCGAGATAAATCCATTCACTTTATAAAATAACGACTTTTTATAACTCAAATTCCTCCCAACACCCATATAAGGCATCCCTGCCAACGCCAATGAAAAATATTGTAAAGCCGTATGAAAAACATTAAAACGCTGCATAATATTGGCAAATCCCTTGTCTTTATAAAATCCACTGTATCCCAATACTATAGAGGTTTGAGCATTATAAGACGATACCATCATCCTTATCCATTGATTAGATGAAGGACAACAATCGGCATCGGTTAGCAGTAAAACTTCATATTTAGCCGACTTTATTCCTATACTCAACGGAAATTTCTTTCCTGAAAAAAAATTCAAATCTTTTTCGATATTTACTATCGAAAGATGCGAATATTCTTTCTGAAAGTCACGTAATAAATACAGACTATCATCATCACTGGTATGATTTACTACAACAACCTCAAAATCAGGATAATCTTGATTCAAGATGAATGGTAAATTTTTTTTAAGATTTTCGTATTCGTTTCGAGCGCAAATCACCACAGAAACTTGTGGCCATTGTTCAAGAGCAGTAGGTTGTTGATGGTTAAAGGCCAAACGACTGAATATACCCCAATAATAGAACAGCTGGATAATCATTACTCCTGAATAAATGATAAAAAGCCAAAAATAAGGGAGTTGGGTAAGGGTATTCAAATCCATAAGACGGAGAAAATAATTGCTGCAAAATTATTCAAAAGCCTTAGCAGGAAAATAGAAACTCTCTCTAAAATTATGAACAATTGTTGATAAGTTAAACTGATTGAGAAACCAAATTCGATATAAAGACAGCTAAACATTAATTTTGCAGCCTTAAAATAAATGCCTGTTTTGATAAAATTCGAGATAGAAGCTATTGATAGGCAAACTCGCGCACGAGCAGGAAAGTTGGTTACTGACAATGGACATGTGTTAACCCCAGTCTTTATGCCTGTAGGAACAGCAGGTAGCGTAAAAGCCATTCACACCAAGGATCTTCAGGAAGATACGAAAGCCTCTATTATTTTAGGCAATACCTATCATTTATATTTAAGACCAGGCCTCGAAGTTTTAAAAAATGCTGGGGGTCTGCATCAATTCAACAGTTGGGATGGAGCTATTCTAACAGATAGTGGAGGATATCAAGTGTATAGTCTGGCTTTACGCCGCAAACTCACACCTGAAGGTGTAGTTTTCCAATCACATATCGATGGTTCACGACATTTATTTACTCCTGAACGAGTCATTGATATTCAAAGAATAATTGGTGCCGATATCATCATGGCTTTTGACGAGTGTACACCGTATCCTTGCTCATACGATTATGCATTAAAAAGTATGCAACTAACGCATTCATGGCTCGACCGATGCTTAAAAAGATTTAATGAGACACGGCCTGAGTATGATTATGACCAAAGTTTATTTCCAATAGTTCAGGGAAGTGTTTATGAAGACCTTCGCATACAGTCGGCCGAATATGTTGCTTCGAAAAATGCACCAGGGAATGCTATTGGAGGCTTGTCAGTTGGGGAACCTGCCGAAGTAATGTATCAACTCACCGAAAAAGTCTGCCAGATTCTACCATTCGACAAACCACGATATTTAATGGGAGTTGGCACTCCAGCTAATATTCTCGAAAGCATAGCCTTAGGCATCGATATGTTCGATTGTGTGCTTCCCACTCGTAACGGCCGTAATGGTCAATTGTTTACTTCGGAAGGCATCATCAATATTAAAAACGAAAAATGGAAAAACGATTTTAGCCGAATAGACCCTTCAGGCAGTTCTTTTGTAGATGAACTCTACTCTCGCGCTTATTTACGTCATCTTTTCGTAGCCGGCGAAATCCTTGCCTCAGTTATAGCAAGCTTGCATAACCTTCGATTTTTCCATTGGTTAATGGAAGAATCGAGAAAACATATACTGACAGGTGATTTTCAACTATGGAAAAACCTGATGACTCCTCGTTTAAGTCAAAGATTGTAAATTCGCATTTTGTATCTCACATTCATGAGGAAAAATTTCATCTCATTCCGACTGACAATTATCGACCGTTATATCATCCGAAAATTCCTCGGCACATTTTTCTATTCCATTGCTCTGCTCATCCTTATAGTCGTAGTTTTCGACGTATCAGAAAAAATCGATGACTTCCTTACCCGGCAAGCACCTTTACGAGCCATCATCTTCGATTATTACTTCAATTTCATTCCTTATTTTATCAACCTATTTAGTTCGTTATTTACTTTTATTGCCGTCATCTTCTTTACTTCTCGCTTGGCTGAACGTTCCGAAATCATTGCTATGCTCAGTAGTGGAATTAATTTTTATCGATTACTGAAACCTTATATGATCTCTGCTACGTTTTTAGTCATTCTCACCCTATATTTATCTAATTTTCTTATACCACACACCAATATCAAACTCAGGGCCTTCGAAAAACAATATATTAAGAATCCTATTCGAAGCAGCGCACTCAATCTTCATCTACAAATCGAACCAGGTGTATTCGTTTATTTCGAATCATGGGACAATGTCAGAACTAATGGCTATCGATTTACTTTAGAGAAAATAGAAGATGGCAAACTCAGCTACAAACTGATGAGCGATCAGGTGAAATGGGATTCGGTTGCTTCCAAATGGCAACTTATCAATTATACCGAAAGATTTATCGACACTGCTACCTTCCAACAAAACATTGTATTTGGCTCAAAAAAAGACACTACACTCAATCTTCGTCCTACAGAAATTATAGTGGATAAAGAAGACATGAAAATTATGAATTTCAACGAATTGAACGCATTCATTCACAGAGAAAAACTCAAAGGCAGCAGTATGGTGAAATATTATGAGACGGAAATGCATAAACGTATAGCCGAACCCATCTCGGCCCTCATACTTACACTTATAGGCGTAGCTTTATCCAGCCGAAAAGTAAGAGGAGGAACAGGCATGCACCTGGGCATTGGTTTAGGGATTACTTTTGCGTATATTTTATTTATGCAAATCACTACCCAGTTCTCGGTGTATGGAAACATGGCGCCAATGCTGGCTACATGGATACCCAATATCTTTTTTGGAATAGTAGCCATCTGGCTTTTGCTAAAAGCACCTAAGTGATTTCTAACGCTCTTGGCCCCCAGTTTTACTCTAAACCCTCCATAATAATCCTCATGAAGTGAGCGTCATCCTTCTTCTTGTTGCTTACGAATAGAAGCAATAATAAACCTTACTACATCCATTTTGCGTTCCACCATAAAGCGTTTGTAATCTTCCTCTCGATTACGGAAAAATACTCCCTGCAAAATGGGTTGTGCAACAAATGGAAATATACATAACGACAAAATATTAACAATAAGCTGCGTTGGATCACAATTCTTGATTTTTCCGGCATCTATTTCTCTATAAATCTGATTGATAAAAAACTGAGGATTCAAGCCGGTTCCACGAATTAAAGCATCAATATGTTGCCGACCATGAGCCAATTCATGAAGAATAAAGCCCGGAATCATTGGATTCTCACTCAAAGTATCGAGATATTTCGAAACAAAAAGCTCAATTTTCTTAAACAAGGGCTCATCTGAATTGAGAATAACCATTACCGAAGGCACTACTTTTATGAAAGCCTCTAAAAATACTTCCTGATAAAGCTCCTCTTTCGATCGAAAATAATAATGAATCAAAGCCTTATTCACACCAGCTTCATCGGCTATCTCTTGCATACGAGCTCCATCATAACCATACTCTATAAAAACCCTACGGGCAGCTTCCATAATTCCTTCCCGACTCGCTTTTTCTTGTGGACTCATACTTCTTATTCATCAAAAATTGTTTCTAAAAGCAAAAATAATTTATTTAAAAGAAGTTTTAACAAAAAAAAAAATAAAAAAAGCTGCTGAATATTAAAAAATAAGAAATCCAGCAGCCTTAAAAAACATTTAATTGAAAATTTTTAACGAGTGATAAAAAATTTATGACGAAATATCGAACCATTAGGTAAATGCATAACAACCATATAAATTCCTTGCGATAATGACGGAAGTATAATGGATTGTTGTCTGTTATAAGCATTTAAAGCTTTGGTAAAAACCATCTTACCGCTCATATCCAACACTTGAAGGTTTTTGGTGCCGTTTGGGATCTCATTCTTCCATTCTATGAAAAGTTCACGGGTATTCGTTTTGTAAAATATTTTCGCAATATCTGAGGCAAGGTCTTCGATACCAGCGGCTTGACCATCGAAGGCAAAATCAACCCAAACCGAGTCGGCGGGATCATCAGCATCGTAAAATACATAAGTAACTGTAGAAATTCCAGAATGAGATTTGGGATCATAATTCACACTCAAACCTTGAGACGATTCTCCGGCTGCCATGACCATAGGCTCTGGAAGTTGGAAAACCTCAGGAGGATAACTAGCTCCCCAATAAAAATACATCTCAGTACCCTCGATGACTGATCTATGAATCTTGTGCATGCTCACATTCTTAGTTTCATTGCTGCGATTGGTTAATATCAGATCGTATTGCATAACCTCGGTATATGAACCCACCACATTCACTAAAGAAGCCGTAGGGATAGAATCTTCTGCATTTCTCAAACCAAGATACGAAGGCGAAAATTCTACATGGAAAGAAATACTGTCATTGGGATTATCTTCTACAAAAAAAGTAAACTTCAGGCGTGTATGGCCTAAAACACCGCCTGCATCATAATCGGCTGTAAAATCAGTAGAAGTGCCTCCTGCAGCAATGGTAATACCTTCTGAACTTAAATTGACAAACCATGGGTAACAGGCACCCCAGCAAAAAGTCGCCGAGGAATCCTTGGCGGCAAATTCCTCATACTTCTTAACGAAAACATTTTTTGCCTCGGTGGAAGTGTTGCTCACCAAAATTCTGGCCACCATATATTCAGTTGGCAAGCCTCCCCAATAAAGAGTTGCATCGTTGGCAATCGATTTGCCATCTAAAGTTTTGAGCTGTAGGCTTTGACCAGCTAACCAGCCTCCTAAAGTCATAAACAAAACAGAAAGTAAAATTTTTTTCATCGTCTAATAAAAATTGGGTTTGTAAACTGTTGGTTCATGATGCAAAAATAAGGTTTTTTCATTACTCAGCCTATCTATTACTCTGATTCTCGACCGAAAAAATTTTATTTCAACATAATGAATGAACCCATGCGTCCTTTATCACCAGCACGTGCCGAGAAAAACAAATGCGAATGGCAACGCGTGCAAAAACCCGATAACTCTATATTTTGAGGTTGAACACCTTTTTCTATCAATATTCTTCTATTCGCCTCCCAAAGGTCGAATACATACCGAGAAAAATGTGAAGTTTTCAATAAAATGCCTTCGGTATCGCTAAAGACTTCTTTCACTTTGCTTGCAACATCATTTCCTATTTCATAACAACATGGCCCTATAGACGGTCCTATGCCCACAAAAATATCTTCAGGCTTAGAAAGGTAAATATTCTGAAATTCTTCTATAACTCTTGCGCCAATTTTCATCAGTGTCCCTTTCCAACCCGCATGAGCAGCGGCTATAACTTTTTTCACTGGATCGAAAAACAACAAGGGTACACAATCAGCCGTCTTGATGACCAGACAAATTCCACGGTCTTGGGTCATCATACCATCGCTTCCCAAACAGCTTTCTAAAGTTTCAACGACACCTCTCCCTTTCTCCATCGATGAAATATGCTCCACAACGTTACCATGAATCTGCCTAGCAAAAACCAAATTTTTAATATCGGTTCCAAATTTCGATGCTAAAAGTTTTCTGTTGCTTATCACTTCTTCATCAGTCAAATATCCATTCAAGGAAATGGAGAAATTTTCATGATGATGATACTTCCTTGTAGAAACGAAATGTAATACTTCATCACTGAACTTCAATAAGTTATCGAAATAACAACAGACGGGTTCTTCTTTATCTAAAAACATTTCGAAGGCTTTTCTGCAAAACAAAGAGATTTTGAGCGAATTTACAAACATGACAAGTCTATCGATTAACTCCTTAACTATTCAATCTCAATCAATTAGAAAATTAGAGACTTTAATAATAAAGCGTTATTCAATAAAATAGCCCACCTATGGAAGAGAATTTTGATTTTTTATAAAGTTATGATTTCGAGAGACACTTAGGGAATATCCGAATGCAAATAAGAATTTGAGAAGTTTTCAACAAAAGAGAACTTTAGAACTATGGGTAATTTGTCATAACTCATTGATATATAGTAATAACGAAATATTTGAAAATTTGGATGCGTAAAGAAATTTAAGATTACAAATAAAATATTAATTTTCAATAAGATATAAAGAAGTTGAATGATTCACAAAACGAGGAAAATTTTTTTCAGAAATCTTGCATACTAAAAAAGCTTTTTGTAAGTTTGCTGCTTAAATTCATCGACCAAATTCTAAAAAGACAGATTCAGGTATTAACAATTCAACTCCGCAATGAGATTCAGAATAATCTTAAATATTGATACGCGAGGAGGCAAAGATAGATTGCCTATTAACTATCAATATGAGTGTTCGGCGGTAATTTACAAAATACTATCCACTTCCGACAGTAAGTTTTCTGAATGGTTGCATGAAAATGGTTTTCTGGCTGATAAAAAACAATTCAAGCTTTTCACTTTTTCCCGTTTGTTCATACCCCAATTCCATGTGGAGGACTCTATGCTGAAAATCTTTTCAGACACAATGGAATGGCAGATTTCGTTCGTTCCCGACATCAGTACGCGTGAATTTATTCAAGGCATATTTAAGGAACAGGAATTTGGATTGGGAAACAAAAAAGCCCAGATAAAATGCAGGGTACAAAGCATAGAAATGTTGCCACCTCCGGAATTTAAAGAAACCATGACCTTACAAACCCTGTCGCCACTCTGCCTCACTTTGAAACGCCAAGACGGAACAGACGAATATATTTCTCCCACTCATCCAATGGCTTTGACTTTAATCAAACAAAACCTGCAAGATAAATACAAGGCTTTCATCGGCAAGGATTTCTCCGATAACGAACACGCATTTGATTTTAAGGCAACCAATCAGCCTCGTTCGTCGTTGATAACCATCAAGGCCGACACGCCGCAGGAAAGCAAAATCCGTGGCTTTTCATGCCAATTTCAGCTGACCGCACCCATTGAGTTGATGAAAATCTGCTACGAAGGCGGCATCGGCAGCAAAAACAGCCTGGGATTCGGGATGGTAGAAACAACAAAAGAAAATAACAAACAGATATAGTTATAGATTATATATGATTAAAGAAATATGCCAATTTGTGGAAATTATAGAAGAGCAAATCCCCAATCTACTTGAGGAAGGAGTTAAACTCAAGGAAGGTGTTTACATAGCTCTGGACATTGGATTAGAGGATGGTAATTATGTGCTCAAAAATGTTGACGAAAACGGAAATATCCTGAAAGAAGATATTGGATTATATACAAAAGATGAAGAAATAAATCCTTTTTTCGAAAAATGTCGGATGATACTACAATACTCAACGCCGGTTTCATCAGCCAAGATTTTTAATCCAAACAAGAAAATTTTTAATCTAACATGTAATCCTTATGCCATAGGGTTTACCAAAAAGATCATTAATAAAAATCTTGAAAGCATCGGAAATGATGGAATTTTAGAAGAATTAACACAGCAGTATTTCAAAAAGGCTGAAGAGTTCGTAGAAGAAGGAAAGGCTAAAATTTGGTTTGAAGGGTTTAAAAGCTATCTAAAAGAGAATTTTTGGAATTTATTGGAAAAGATTGATTATGCCAGTTTAAAAAATGATTATTCCATTATTTTCTTTTTAAAAAGTCTTACTATTGAAGACTTTAAAATTCCATATCAAAAGTATTTAATGCAAAATGTATTCAACAAAGCCGATTATAACATAATATATCAGGATATAACATATGGGATTAGCGAGAGTCTAAGTACATTTAACGACAAAAAACGTTTTTTGAAGCATCAATCTGCCAGTTTTAAATATAATTATCGTTTACATTACGAAGATGCCTTATTGGCATGGAAATTTTACCGGCTTATTCAAAATAAACAATTACCAAATCCGCTACCTATTTTCGTTGATAAAAAAGAAGCAAACTTGAATGCCGATGTTGTCAAGCTTTTTAATCAAGATGGCATTGTTGGCTATTCTGAGATAATTAGTTCTTTGCTGAATCTAAGAGGAACGAATTTACAAAACTTTTATCTCTTATTCATCCAGAAAGGGCAAATCATTGATTTAGATTTTGTGCCTGTTTTTAAATACACTTTAAAAGACAAGGAGGAAAACGATTTTATTGTAAAAGAACTCTTTGGTGCAGAACCTGTTATTTATTTCAATAGCAAGGAACACAATGTTTTTGATTTTCAATTCATGATTGTAAATTATATCTTCAACAATCAGTTAATTCAGAAAACCAAAGCAGGTACTTTGTGGCTTAAATATTTTGAAGATATAGAAATCAAAACTGAGTATGGCTTAACCGATACGATCTACAACCTCATTTACAAATATCGAAAAGCTTGGTATGATTTTATTTATAAATCAAAACAACGAGTAATCACGATAACAATGATAAATGAAATGTTTAAAGATTCCATTGTTGATGATTTAAGACATGATGAAGAATTAAAGAAAACTACTCAAATACGAAAAAAACTCAGCCTTTGGTTCGGTTTACAACCTTTATTTGATAACAATTTTAATACAAGAAATAATATGGCTAATAAGACAGTTGAATTACAGACGAAGATTCGTGAAATTGCCCAAAACGAATCGTTACACATCTCAACCGATGATGAGTTCGCATTTGCAGCTGGACAAATCATTTGGAAATTATTGATTCAGAGTGAATCAGCAAATCGATCACATGCCCTACTCGAACCATTTCTGCAAAAAACAGAACCTATTCTTTTTAAACAAGCAATTGCAAATACTTTCAATATGTACAAATACAAGTTTGTATTGTATCCCAACAAATACGAATTTGACAAACTTTTTAGCGAAGTCATGGGGTATGAGCCGGACATTAAAAACATGAAAGAACATCTGCCCATGATTTTGGCAGGTTACTTTTCTGAATCAGTTTTTAAAAAACAATAACCATTTAAAATAAAATCATTATGACTTATTCAAACAGAATTTACGGCGCAGCATTAATAAAAGCAATCAATTCAAATTACAATGCTGATTTTTCAGGACAACCAAGAACACTCCCCAATGGAGTAGTTTATGCGACAGACAAAGCGCTGAAATATGCCATTAAGAATTTTATAAAAGAAAACTATCCATCTGAGAAAGTATTCTATTTCAAACGATTCAACGAGGAATTTATCCCTTATAGTCTGGATGACGCTTTTGCCGCAGCTTTCCCTGAGCATAAAGATGAAATAGATAAAAAAATTATTGCAAAAGATCTTCTGAGTTGCATCGATATTCGTTTATTTGGAGCAACCTTCGCTAAAAAAGCTAAAAAAAATGTGGCTATTTCCATTCATGGTCCAGTGCAAATTACACACGGTGTAAACGTTTGGCATGAAAATAATTTTTATTCGGAACAAATTATGTCACCTTTTAGGAATCCGAATGAAGACAACGAAGATAATATGGCTACTACACTTGGCCGCCAAAGTCGACTGCATGAAGGGCATTATTTGCATCACTTTTCCGTAAATCCTAAAAATCTTGAAGAAATACTTGAATTGGCAGGAAATGAGGCAAAAACACTTACTGCTGATGATATTGCCAAGTTGAAAGAAGCTTTACAAAAGGGAGTTACTTATTATGATTCTGCGGCAAAAGCTGGTTGCGAAAATGAGTTATTAGTTTGGGTTATATTAAAACCTGAATCGAAACTTGTTATGCCGAATTTTACTCAACTGATGAAAATGAGCAAAGAAAAAGTTGATGATAAAGTTCAACTTGATCTGGCTGAATTGAAAAAGGTTGTTGATGCTAATAAAAATGAAATAGAAGCAGTTGAAATCTATATTAATAAAGCTTCAATAATTATAGTAAATGCGCCAGATGAGGCTATTATTAAAAACTTATAATTCGAAACCCTCGAATCAGCAAAAATCTCTTCAGGGTTAAATCATTGAAAAATGGTAACATTAGTTTCAATCAATATCAAATCGGATTTTGGTTTTTTAAAAAAACCTGATACCAATGATCCAATTTACTTGACCTTCAATATGCTTCATAAACCTTGCCTTTTAGGAATATTGGGAGCTATTGTTGGTGAGAAAGGATTTCGGGATTATGGAGTGATGCCAGAATACTATCAAAAACTAAAAGGTATAAAAGTGTCAATGGCACCATTAAATGAAAATGGAAAGACTTACCATGAAAACGGGAACTTTGCAAAAACAGTGATAAAATACAACAATACAACTGGCTTGGCAAGTGAAGAAGAAAGCGGAAATTTAATGATTACGGAGCAAACTTTGGTCGCCCCAGCATTTAAATGTTGGATTTTGCTTAACTTGGAAAGCGAAATTGAAGCTAAACTCTACAATTTCCTGAAAGAAAACAAAGCTGAATATTTGCCCTATCTTGGTAAGAATGAATTTTCTCTTTGGTGGGATACTTTTAACGAGTATGAATATGAACCATTTTATCCAAACGAAGAATTCCAGATAAATAGCTTATTCATAAAGGAGGAAACAGTAAAGGAAGGCAAAATAAAAACTCGTTTTCTCCCCGGTTTTTTATCCATGTCTGAAAAAAAATTTATGTATTTTGAAAGACTTCCCATTGGCTATATTGAATCTCCTCTATTTCAATACGAATATAAAGACTTCGCATTCACAAACTGTGATTTGAGAGAGGATTACGTTTTGCCAGAATCATACCCATTGTATAAGCTATCGAATAATGAAATCATTCAATTGTTCTAAAGGTATTATAGATGACATTTTACCAATTTTTGGAGACCTTTCAAAAACGTATTATGCTCATTTATCCAAGGATAGATCGGAGAAGGAAACCCTTTTTAATCACTCTCTATTGGTTTCAAAATACTGTTTAAAATTGATTGAATCTCATCAAATAGATCATTTGCTCGATTCATTGATCGAAAGGATCATGGAGCTTTTACAAATTAAGAATAAAAGAGAGTGGGGAAGCTTATTCAAAGAGATATTCATTGCAGCCATTGTTTATCATGATATGGGAAAGATAAATCCCAATTTTCAAGTCATTAAAATGGAAAATGAATCATTCTCTTTAAATAATAAATTGTCTTTTCAATCAAATCATTCCTTGCTTGGTGCATATTTATTCTCAAACATCTATTTCAAAAAAACATTTGAAAACAATGAGTTAAATGATGATGAAAAACTCACTCTCTATTTTTCAATTCATCTTTTCGCCAGTACCATTATAAAACATCATAATCCGAGCATTAATTTTTCATTAGAATTTGAAAAACAACAAATCAACGATTGCTATTCGTTTATAGAAACATATAATCTCTATTTTGATAAAAATTTCTGTTCGAGTTTCTATATGAGTGCAAGTAATATTTTTGAAGAATTCGGAGAAATAGTTGCAAATCAGGAGGTTTATTTTGATTTATTTGCAATAACCAAACTGCTATTTTCTTTGTTAACCGCTTCCGATTTTTATGCAACAAACGAGTTCATGACAAAAATAGAAATCAATGAATTTGGAATACTGAACAAAGATGAAAAGGAAAAACTTACAAAAAGTTTCAAAACTGTAAAGTATTATAATAAAGACTTGTACGAGAATTTTGAGTATTACCAATCTTTCCCTTGGGAAAAGTTGACAGAACGAAATGCTTCAAATTTGAATTTTCTAAGACAAAAACTTACTATTGAATTGATTTCGAATTTAAGAAAACATTCTGATCGTAAATGTTTTTATCTAGAAGCTCCAACAGGTGCTGGAAAGACAAACTTATCGTTAGCGTTTGCAACCGAATTAATAAATATCGATTCTTCGTTGAATAAAGTCTTCTATGTTTTCCCATTTACCACATTAATTACCCAAACGTTTGAATCGATAAAGGAAACATTGGAGATAGACAATAACTATATTATTCAATTGCATTCTAAAGCCGGATTTCATGAAAAAGGTGACGGTACCTATGGAGATGAAAAACAATTGTATTTGGACAATTTGTTTGTGAACTATCCGATTGTCCTTATGTCCCACATACATTTTTTCAACATCTTAAAGGGAAATGAAAAAGAAAGTAATTATCTATTACATCGATTGTGCAATTCAATTGTGATAATTGACGAAATTCAAACCTACAATCCTGAACATTGGGATAAGATTGTTTATTTCCTTGCGAATTATGCCCAAATATTCAACATACGGGTTTTAATCATGTCGGCAACTCTTCCTAAAATTGATGCATTACACCCTGACTTGAATGGGTCATTTATTTCGTTAATTTCCAATCGTGATCAGTATTTCTCAAATCAAAATTTTGCTGGTCGAGTTTCTTTTGATTTTACTTTGACTGAAAAACAAAGGCCTAAAAATAAAGAAGATAAAGAAAACTACTTGATTGAATTGTCGAATTTCATGATCGAAAAAGCGGAACGCTATGCAAGTTTAAATGACCAGAAAGTGAACATTTTGATTGAATTCATAACAAAAAAAACAGCTGCATTTTTCTTTACCCTTCTAAATAATGACAGTCGTTTTGAAGATTACAAGATTCTTTTGCTTTCGGGCGACATATTGGAATTTAGAAGAAAGCAGATCATTAATTCGATTAAAAAACAAGTGTACCCAAAAGTGATTGTAGTCTCAACACAAGTTGTGGAGGCAGGCGTTGATATTGATATGGATATAGGATTTAAAGATCGTTCACTTATCGACAGTGATGAACAATTGGCTGGACGTATCAATCGCAACGCATTAAAAAAGAATTGTATTGTTTACTTGTTTGATTTTGATAAGACAAGCACAATTTATGGGTCAGACAACCGCTACAAGATTCAGCAAACAGACAAAGATATTTACAACGACTATAAAGAGATACTGATCAACAAAGAATTTCATGCATTATATGAGAAAGTTTTCGAAGAGAAACTCAAGAAAATGAAAAGCAATTTTTTTGCAGCAGGCTATTATTATCAATATTTTAAAGAGTTCAATTTTTCAAAGCTTCATTCGGAATTCAAATTGATTGAGGATAATGACAGTCAACAATTATTTATTCCTATTAAGATATCTATTTCTTTTTTTGATAATATTTCAAACTTAGAAAAAATGAGAGTTCTTACAGAAGATAAAGAATACGTAGATGGAACAAAAGTTTTTGAATATTACGAAAAACTAGTTAACTTGGAATTTGATGACTTTTCAATCAAAAAAATTGAATTAAAAAAGATTGGTTCTATCATGTCACAGTTTAGTATTTCCGTTTATCGGAAGCAACTCGAAGCTATTGCAGACATGCTTCAGCCTGAAAAAAGCAAATATGGTTTTCAATATTTATTGAATTGGAATTTGTGCTATTCTCCGGAATCAGGTTTCGATTCGAAGAAAGTGGATGTCAGCTATTTTATTTAATTTTCAAACATTTGATTATGACTTTCCCTTGTATTTTAACTTGTCTTAGGAATGATGAATGAGAAACAGTTTTTTTGTAATTATATACCAATAGAAACATAGAAAAAGTAAAATTCATATTCTTATAAAGAAAAATATAAACAAATAAAAATTAAAACGCTTGACTTTTCAATGTAAAATTCAATTACAAAACGTTACCAAACCGCCAGTGTGGCGACGAGTGCTTGTACCGTCGGAAATTACTTTCGACCAGTTTCATCACATCATTCAAGATGCCTTCGGATGGGCGAATGAACACATGTATGCTTTCTCCCCTTCGGGTTATGGCTCAAGTCCGCTCATCGAGATTAACCCAGAAAACGATGCAAATGATTTTTCTTCTTTTCTTTCGAGAAATCCAACTCAAAAGATGAATGCTAAGAAAACCAAAATTTCGGATATTTTCAATACAGAAGGGCAGATCTTTACTTATATCTATGATTTTGGGGACAATTGGGTGCATAAAATTACATTGGAGAGAATCGACGAAAAAGACAATTCTCTTTCAGCTATATTATTAAAAGGGAAGGGTGTGTGTCCGCCTGAAGATTGTGATGGACCTTGGGGTTATAAAAAGATGAAAAGTACAATTGCTGATAAGTCGGATCCTAAAAGAGAGGAAATACTTCAATGGTTGGGTATGGAATCGGATGAAGAATGGAATCCTGACGCCTACAATTTTGAAAGAGAAGCTGTGTATTTTAATCGATTGTATAAAAATATATTGGGGAAATAAATGTAAAAAAACCTTGTGATTTTATTTTTTGCTTTATGATAGTGACCGGCATTCATTTCAATTATTATCAGGTTTGCAAACGAAAACTCTGGCTGTTTGCAAACGGAATCAATATGGAGGATACCTCCGACTTGGTATATGATGGCAAGTTAATTCATGAAACATCGTATCCGCAACGTTCGGAGCGGTATGAAGAAGTGGAAATCGACGGCATAAAAATCGATTATTATGATGCTCGCAATAAAGTGATTCACGAGATTAAGCGGTCGGACAAAGTAGAGGAGGCGCATGTCTGGCAAGTTAAATATTACATTTACGTGCTGGAACGCAATGGACTGAAAGAGGTTAGCGGGTTGTTGGAATATCCGACGCTGCGTCAAACAACCAAAGTGGAACTAACCGATGCCGACCGGCAGAAAATTGCTGAAATGGAGAAAGAGATTACTGAAATTATTCAATCCGATGATTGCCCTCCAGTGATTCATTCGAAAATTTGTAAGACTTGCAGTTACTGTGATTTTTGTTATGTGGAAGAGGAAAAAGAGAGCTGAAGAATTGGTGATAATCCAATGGGTGATAATTTGATAGGTGATAATTTGATAGGTGATAATTTGATAGGTGATAATCTGATAGGTGATAGTTTGATAGGTGATAGTTTGATAGGTGATAATCTGATAAGTGATATGATATGATGGAATACAATGATATTTTCAGGGAACGAACAAAAAAGTTAGCATTGGAAATTATAAGAGAAATGGCTAAAGTGAAATTTTCAGATGAAGTTTCGGTTATTAGGAAACAAATTATTCGTTCTGCCACTTCTGTTGCAGCCAATTACAGAACAGTGTGCAGAGCTCGATCAGAACGTGAAAGGTTTGCTAAAATGTGCATTGTTGTGGAAGAAACTGATGAAACCGCTTTTTGGCTCGAATTAATTGAAGAACTCGAAATACTTCCTATTGCTAAAGTTAATGAATTTAAAAGTGAAACCGAAGAAATTCTGAAAGTCATATCCTCTTACAAAAAGAAATTAGCAAAAACACTGTAAATCATCACCCATCACTCATAAATCCATCACCCATCACCTATAAATCCATCACCCATCACCTATAAATCCATCACCCATGAAAAAGACCTATCACCTATTCAATTCTGGTACAATGGAACGCAAAGACAATACTTTGAAGTATACACCAGTGGAATATAATAAAAATGAGAACGAACATGAGCCGGGCTATCTTCGCATGGATGTGACCTATTTGCCGAAGTTTGATGGGAATAAATCTTATCTTTTTGTTGTCATTGACAAAGCTACCCGATTGACATGGCAAAGTGAGAAAAGAACTCTACGTAAAACCACCTTTTCAGGCCGTCGAAAAACCTGTGGTGAGCAAAGCCGAACTATGGTTTATCTTAAAACTTGAATTTTTTAAACAAAATTATTGTTTTTTTTAAAATAAAATTGTATATTTGCCACAAAATAAAAGTCCAAATTTTTATAAACAATTTTGTGAAACTTTACAATTATTATTATAAAAAAAAATATAAACAAATAAAAATTCGAAAGTATGACTTTTCAATTTAAAATTCAATTACAAAACGTTAGCAAACCAACAGTGTGGCGACGAGTTATTGTGCCGTCAGAAATTACCTTCGACCAGTTTCACTACATCATTCAAGATGCCTTCGGTTGGGAGAGTGAACACTTGTATTCTTTCTCCCCTTCGGGTTATGGCTCTAGTCCGCTCATCGAGCTTAAACTAGAAGATGATGAAAATGATTTTTCTTCTTTTCTTTCGAGAAATACAACTCAATCGATGGACGCCGAAAAAACCAAACTTTCGAGTATTTTCAAAAAAGAAGGACAGACATATGTCTACATTTACGATTTTGGTGACGATTGGATTCACAAGATCACATTGGAAAAAATCGACGAAACCGACAACTCTTTATCAGCAATCTTATTGGATGGCAAAGGGGCCTGTCCACCCGAAGACTGTGGCGGACCGTGGGGATATGAAGAATTAAAAGAAATTATGGCCGACAAATCGAATCCAAATCGAGCTGAAATATTAGAATGGCTGGACTTAGAGCCTGATGAAGAATGGGACCCACAAGAATATAATGTTGCCGAAGAATCTAAATATTTTAATCTGATGTATAAAAATATGTTGAAGAAAAAATAGCCTGTACACGGTTCATTCATCCTCCACATCATGACAGAAACCCATTTCAACTATTATTATATATGCAAGCGAGAGCTCTGGCTATTCGCCAATGGCATCAATATGGAACAGACTTCTGACTTAGTATATGATGGCAAACTCATTCACGAGACAAGTTATCCACAACGTTCAGAGCGTTATGAAGAAGTGGAAATCGATGGCATAAAAATCGATTATTATGATTTTTGTTATCTGGGAGAAAAAAGAAATAATTAAAGAATTATGCAACGACGAATTCATGAACTATAAATTATAAAGTATTCATAAAAAATTAAATACATGCAGAATGAAAAAATCAAACAGAAATATCTTTTGAAGGGGGATATCAATGGAATTCAAAAATATATTTTTGATGTCCAAAATAATGGAGCAGCAAAATCGCTGAAAGCAAAATCTTTCCTTATAGAAGAAATAGGCTCTGTAGCATGCAAAAAAGTTTTGACAGAACTGAATGATGTAAACGGCACTAGATTTTATGAAGGTGGCGGAAGTTTTTATATTTGGTTTGATGCTGAAGATGACTCTGCTGCCAATAACATAATTAATAAGATAAGAGATGATTTTCACAAAGCTTTAAAATATGAAAATTTCTATATTACCCTTTCTTTTATAAAAGCAGATGAACAAGATTTTGGGGCAACATGGATAAATCTGCGCGAGCAATCCATTAAAGACCAATTACAAATTTTCATCTCCTATTCTTCTGCTTTTACCCCTTATTCTCTAAACGATGAAAAAATATCTGATTTGGAATATTCAGATTATGTTATAAATAATTTGCAATCAAAAGAAATTGGCGTAAACACCAATTCGGATATATATAAGGCTATCACAAATGAAATGGTTAAACATAATTATTTTTTTATTTCGCTTTTTGGGGAAAAGGAAGTTTTTTATGTGACCAATTTTGAAAATATAATAACAAACAAGTTGCCGTTTTGGGAAGATTATAAAGAAAAAGAAAGCTATAAAAAATATCGTTTAAATCATCAATATGACTATCCGGACAATTTTATTTTAGAAGATAATAATCTGATTGATTTTGATGCTTTCGGAGATTTTGCAGCACATCGTACCGGAACAAACAAAATAGGAGTCGCCAAGTTGGATGTGGATAACCTGGGACAACTATTTGGAAATATTGGAAATGAAACAGAAGGCGGGGAATTATCCGATGCACTCAATAATTTTTTTAAAAAAAGTTTATATACCATTTTTAGTAAAGAAACATTGAAATGGCGTAAATTGGATGAAGATGACGAAGAAGATAAAGAAGTATTCAAAGCAAATATTTATCCCGTATATGCCGGTGGCGACGATTGCTTTATAATTGGAGCATGGGATGCTGTATTACCTTTCGTAAAAAGGCTTCAAGAAAAATTCCATGATGAACAAAACAGGTGGAGAAATGAATTTATAAAAAAGGAAGAAGATGTAACATTATCTGCCGGGATAGTTATTGTTGATCCGACTTGTCCGGTAAAATTGTTTGCAGAAATGGCAGAAAACGCTTTATCAAAAGCCAAGAAAAGCGGAAAGAATAAAATTGTCCTTTTTGATCAAGTATTTTCATGGAAGGATTATGCAGTGCTGCTGGATACAAGTGCTAAACTTGCATCATATATGCAACAGAATAATATTGATAGAGCTTATCTGAACAAAATAACTAAAAGTGCTAAAGGGTTTAATGCTTTGAATAACAACGATGGCGTAAACTTCGACAACATATATAAGTTGAAGTATTACATAAGTAAAAATGACGAAACATTAAATTATATTGCAGAGTTACTTTTTGATCCCTATTACGAAGCGATGAAGGACAGACTTTTGAACCACAAAGCTGATTTAAATATTGCCATTTATCCTACAATAGCCCGAATAACAGAATTATTAACCAAGTCAAAATTAGCATATGAATAAGAATGAAAATGTGAAGAGTCAGAAAGAAAAAAAGGGGGATAATAATACTATAATCTCCTTATACACACTAACTGAAAATGTCGATCTCGTCTTTGAAAGAAAAGGTGACACAAAAGAATTCAATGAATTCTATCTAAAAGAATTAGAAGATTACGTAGAAAAATATCTAAAAAATAGTATCACAAAAACTCAAATGAGAAACATTTTCGATACTTTTAAAGATTGTAATTCAAATGATAAAATGAAACTGCTTAAACCTAAACTCATGTACTTCGCGGGAAGAATTAATAAGAATGATGCCAAAAAATTTATCGAGCAACTTATTAAACTTATAGATGCAATGAGAGATGAGAGCGATTATAAACAACTGCAAAAGTTAGTGGAAACCATTCTGGCTTACCATAAGTATTATGCAAAAGATTAAAACGAATAAAAATATGGACACAACAAAATTATCAGGCAAAATAATAATTTCAGGAGAAATTATTGTGCAAACAGGGCTTGCCATAGGTGGCAATAAGGCGGGGATCGAAATTGGAGCTTTAGATAACCCGGTCATAAAAACACATAAAGGGATACCCTTTATACCAGGTAGTTCGTTAAAGGGAAAACTCAGGTCGCTCCTTGCTCGAGCAGCCGGCAGTGATTCGGTAGAAAGAGACATTGAAATTTCTAACTCATCGAACGATAAGTTAGAAAAAGAAAAAATACAACCGATATATAAACATATTGCACCACTTTTCGGCTATGGTGCAGGCGAAAGCAAAAGACAGGGAGATGCTGATCAAACAAAACAAACAGAACAAACAGCTGAAAACAGAAACAACCGCAAGGGCGAAGCTTTATTAAAAGTGAGAGATGCTTTCTTAAAAAAAGGAGAAGAGGAAAATAAAAAATTTACAGAAGAAAAAATGGAAAACTCAATTCACCGGGTTACCGGCGTAGCTAATCCGCGCCCAATAGAAAGAGTGCTCCCGGGAACAGTTTTTTCACTGGATATGTATCTCGATGTTTATGACAAAGAAGAAGCTCTACAACAGTTGCAACTTCTTGACTTGGCTTTTCAGTTGCTTACTGATGATTATTTGGGAGGAGGAGGAAGCCGAGGAAATGGCAAAGTTAAATTGAAAAATTTCAAAATCACATATAAAAAATTAATACCGGAAGGTGAAACAATTTGCATAAAAGAGAAAGGAGAAATTGCATACACATTTAAATGCTGTGAAAATGAAAATCAAAATAATGAACATTAAACCCAACAGCCGCTTTCATTTTGGTAATATTTCTGTGGATAGCGATACAGCCTTAGCCGATACCGATGAGTATCTGCATTCTGATATACTCTTTGGCGCTTTAGTTAGCAATTTATCACAAATAAAACCTAAACCGGAAATAGAAAGCTTTATTGAAGCTTTCAATAATGGCAATATTTTAATTTCTTCGGCATTTTATTGCATCGAAAAAACGGAATTATCCTCGGATGATCCAGATAAGTATTTATTTTTTATACCCAAACCGGTCACGGCAACATCCACCATTGATCTGAACAATTACGATAAAATAAAAGGAATTAAAAAAATAAAATTTATAACGTACAAAACCTTGGAAATTGAACCTGAAAACTGGGAATTGAACAATTCGATCGTAATGCATCCAATAGAGTATAAAGAAATAAACGACTATGTCCTGTCACAAGGCAACTTTTCTTTTAAAGAAGAAATTAATATCGCTTTCTATAATAAAATATCAACGCCCAACGTAAATATACATCTCTCAAACAAAAATGCTGGTCATCCATTTGTTGTAACATCGCTCCAAATCAGTGATCTTTCCTTTTATGGATTAAAAGTCCATTTTTATTTTTTATATAATATAAAAGACAAATCGCAGTGTGCCAATTTTGAATTGGCAACCCAATTGCTTGCATATAATGGCGTAGGGGGCGAAAGAAGTTCGGGTTGTGGTTTTATTGATGGCATAAAAGAAGCTGAATATATACCACCTTATTTCTCATCTCTTGATATCGATAAATTTCAAATGACGTTGAGTAAAGTAATTCCGAAAAACGAGAAAGAATTGAGCAATTTTTCGGCATTGAACACATCCATCAGAGGCGGTCGGAATTCAGAAAAAGGCCCATTTAGAAAAGTAAGAATGATAAACGAAGGATCAATATTTTCACAAAACGTAGTTGGAGAAAACGTAGAATTGGGCACTGAACAAATAAGATATGGTAAATGCATTTCAATGAATATTCCGCAAATGTACAGTTTATAAATCAGTAAGAAATGAATATAAATAAAACTTACAAATTAAACTTGAAGGTTTTGTCGCCGTTGGCCATTAACGATGGGAACGAATTGTCACCATTATCAGATTATTTTGTTGATAATGGGAAAGTTCATTATATAGACCCTGAAAAATTTCTTCAATTATTGGCTAACGACAATCGATTATCGGCAGAATATGAAAATATAGCTTTATGCGACTATTCTAAAATAAAAGATTACTCATTAAATCTCATAAAATCTATCATAAAAGACGAACAGAAATTAAAAAATATCACCAAAGAGTATGCTGTTAATTATAAAGGAGCAGCGAGCAAGCTGATTAATTTAAAAACAATTATCAAAGTTAATGATTCTCCTTACATTCCAGGATCGTCTATCAAAGGTGCTATTAAAAATGCTCTTTTCTTTTATTGGCTGTCATCTACAGGAGAAGGCAAAAAAGAACTTAATGGTTATATTGAAAAAATTTCGGCATTGAGAGCAGTTGAAAAGAAAGAAGATTTTATTAAAAATATCTCAAAGAATTTCCGACCTATCGAAAATTCTTTCCTTGGTATTTGCGACGGAATATTAAAACAGCCGTCAAGCAATTTAGTCATAACGGATTCTTCCTATTTTGATATTTCTCAAATAGCTGTAGACGAACTGAAAAGAAAAACATTGACACAGGGAATTGATGATTGGACACTCAATCTGCAGGAGTATGTTAAGCCGGATGATCAAAAGACGGTATCATTTGAGCTAAAAATTAAAACCTCTTCCTTGGATTGGCAAGGTTCAAACAAGGAAAATTTTTTAGCTAACCTTTTTAAGAATGAATCTCAACAAAATCTGAAAGAATTATTCGATATTTTAAACTTTTATACTCGGGAAATCATTAATGCTGTTGAAAAAATATTTTCTATTAAATATCCTCCATTTAGTTTAAATGACAACGAAGCGTTACTTTTGCTTGGAAGTAATAAAGGAATTCTTGCCACTTCGATTATTTATCTGCTCCAAAAAAACATGCAACTTGATGTTTTTGAAAATAAAGTAATAAACAATCTATTTCATAAAACATTCGATAGACTCAATTCCAACTTAGTTACATCAAAAAAAAACTTCCCTATTTCTGTATCCTATATTGATGGTATGCCCTTAGGGCTCGTAAAAATTATTGATAACATAAATGATTATCCGTCAAATCTACCTTCTTATACAGAAGAGGAATGCTATTCGGGTAATCCGATTAAAGCAAAGCTTCTTGAAAAGAAAAAACCGCATGCTAAAATGTTGATCATCATGGAAGGTAAAGAAGAAAAGGTTGACGTGGCAGGAATTAAAACATTCGAACGTGATAATTCAACACAATTAATTGAAAACCAAATATATGAGATATATTATAATAGTGGCATTTTCAATTTTAATAAAAAAATATAATAATAAAAAAAGAAACAATTATGGAAAAGGAATTCATTATTTCAAGTATAAAAAGCAATTATGACGAATTGGAACATTCAATTGTAAGTCAACTCCTGCTTGAAACCCCTAATCACCAATTAACTACCGGCACATACCGGGAAACAATTTGGATGTCGCTTTTTAAACAAATCATTCCGCACAAATTCTCAATAAAGCAAGGCGTTTTCATTATGGATTCCAATGGAAACACTTCAGCCGAAGTTGATTTGGTAATTTTTGACGAACAGTACACTCCGTATATTTTTAACTATGGTGAGATTTGTTTTATTCCCATAGAAGCAGTTGCCGTAGTGATTCAGTGCAAAAGCTTTACATTGGATGATAAAAACTTAACCGATTGGGTTAAAACCATAGATGAATTAAAAACGTCTAATAATTCAATTGCACGATTGGCAACCAGTATTGCTATTAATGAATCTGTGCCAACTCAAAAATCAACTCGTCCAATTAAAATCCTCTGTTATTTGGCGGAGCAAAAACAGGATCAGAATGCTAAAAACAGAGGCTTTGATATTGAATTATGTGCTATTAAAAGTAAATTAAATATAAAATTTAATGATACAGTGGACAATTTGTATAAGGCTTTCATAAATCTGAATTTTCATCAAGAAAAAAATGATTGTGAAAAAGAATTAAAAGGGATTGACGCCCTAAAAAAGATAAGCCTCCAAAAGCAATTTACCGTAAAAGACAATAATTTATTATCTTTCATTTTTCAACTCAACCAATTATTGATGCTGATCAATAACCCCTTGCTGTTTCCACATCAATCCTATGTTGACTTGTTTAACAAACAAACTGATAATGAAAATCCATCTTGATGAAGAAGACCTAAACTATTTCATTATGAATGGAAGAAGTAAGCAATTGCTTAGAAATGAAATAAATGCTTTAATATCTTTGGGTAATATGATGTGCTATAGTCAGTGTCTAAGAGCCATACATCAAACACAACTAAACCCAACGATTAGTTATTTGCACACACCTGGCGAAAGTAGATATTCTCTATCATTAGTCATTTCTGAAATATTTAAACCTATTTTAGTTGATAGAGTAATTTTCAGATTATTAAATAAAAAAGAAATACAAGGTAAACATTTTGATCATAAATTAAATAAATGTTTATTAACTCCTAATGGAACAAAAATTTTCGCGCAAGCTTTTGAAGAAAAGCTAAATGAGACCATACAGCATCGCTCATTAAAAAGGAATGTGAGTTACAGACATTTAATAAAACTAGAATGCTATAAACTGAGTAAGCATCTATTAGGATTAGAAGAATATAAACCATTCAAAATGTATCGGTAAATATGCTCGCCTATCACTTATCACCCATCACCCATGAAAAAGACCTATTACCTTTTTAATCCCGGCACCTTACAGCGGAAAGACAATACGATAAAGTTTACTCCAATTGAGGAAGACGGGAATGGCTTGGAACATGAAGGGCAACCTCGATATCTGCCTGTGGAAAATATTGCCGAATTTTACGTGTTTGGGGCTTTGAATGCCAATAGTGCTTTGTATAATTTTTTGGGACAAAACGACATTGCCGTACATTTTTTCGATTATTACGAAAATTATACCGGTTCGTTTATGCCTCGCGACGGTCTGCTTTCGGGAAAAATGATTTTGGCTCAAACCTCAGCTTATCAGAACAAAAAGAGAAGGCTTGAACTTGCCCGAAAATTCGTGGAAGGTGCGGCTTTCAACATGACCAAAAACCTGCGTTATTACAATACACGCGGTAAAGATCTGGAGGGCGTTATCGAAAAAATAGAACAATACGCCGCAATGCTTCCGAATTTGGAAGGCGTTGACGAAATCATGGGACTGGAAGGCAACATAAGGCAAACCTATTATGATGGGTTCGAACTCATCATCAACGATTTCAGCATGGGTGGAAGAAGTAAGCAACCGCCTAAAAACGAAGTAAATGCGTTGATTTCGTTTGGCAATATGATATGCTATTCGCAATGTCTGCGGGCAATTCATCAAACGCAGCTCAACCCGACGATCAGTTATCTACATACGCCCGGAGAACGACGTTACTCGCTTTCGCTCGATATCTCGGAAATTTTCAAACCGATTTTGGTGGACAGAGTGATTTTTAAACTGTTGAACAAAAAAGAGCTTCAGGGAAAACATTTCGAAACCCGACTGAACCGTTGCCTCCTTAATCCGTCAGGGAAAAAGATTTTCGTGCAGGCTTTCGAAGAGCGGCTCAACGAAACCATTCAACACCGATCACTCAAACGTAAAGTGAGTTATCGACATCTCATCAAATTGGAGTGTTACAAATTGAGCAAACATTTGCTGGGAATGGAAGAATACAAACCCTTCAAAATGTATTGGTAATTATGACAAAAAGTCACCCATCACTTATAGACTATTACTCATCACCCATCAATATCGAATAAATTCAAAAAATGTATGTAATTTTGGTATATGATGTTGGAGAAAAGCGCGTCGGGAAAATGCTGAAATTGTGTAGAAAATATTTGAATTGGATACAGAATTCGGTTTTTGAAGGAGATATCACCGAAGTGAAATTGAAAGAATTGATTATTTTCGCAGAAAAAATAATGAAATTGGAAGAAGATTCATTAATCATTTTTTCGAGTCGGACAGAAAAATTTCTTGACAAGCAAATTATTGGGAAAGAGCGAAGTAGCACCGATAATCTTCTCTGATCCGATCGTCGAATAAAGGTGCCCTTACTTTATGTAAGGGCAAACAGTTAAAACGAGGATCTTTGACATATTGGGAATCAATATATAAAATAAGTTGTCGATAGTTGGGAATTTTTATATTTTTGCCTATCGACAACTTTCCTACTTCAAAAATGAAGTTTATTATATGTTTAAAGGCTGATTTTCAGCTATATTTTTTGCTGTTCTCAACGGCTCTTAATCGCACCAGAAGGAATTGAAATTGCCAAATTTCATCCGCACGGCGAGTATCTTCTCATCCTCTTAATCGCACCAGAAGGAATTGAAATTATTGAATTTCACAAATTTACATCAAATTCAGCGAACTCTTAATCGCACCAGAAGGAATTGAAATATTACGGTAAAGATTGGGCGAGTAGGCACGCCTGGCTCTTAATCGCACCAGAAGGAATTGAAATCAGGTCGTTTATATGACCGCCGCTGGGGCTATTCGCTCTTAATCGCACCAGAAGGAATTGAAATCGCATTTCTATTATACCATTTTTCTAAAAACTTGACTCTTAATCGCACCAGAAGGAATTGAAATTATAAATACAAATGTGTTAAATTATTCGGTAGCGCTCCTCTTAATCGCACCAGAAGGAATTGAAATACTGGTGGGAAAATGATGGAGAAAATATTATTTAATCTCTTAATCGCACCAGAAGGAATTGAAATTTCATCTATTTTTTCAAAGATCGTTGATAAATTTAGCTCTTAATCGCACCAGAAGGAATTGAAATGATGAAGCTGCAAAGCTATTAGGTATAACTAAAGGCTCTTAATCGCACCAGAAGGAATTGAAATTTTTTAATAAAATTGTTCATATTTTACCTAAGTTATCTCTTAATCGCACCAGAAGGAATTGAAATTGCATGATCCATTTGTTTCAATTACTGTTTCGCCTGCTCTTAATCGCACCAGAAGGAATTGAAATAAGACTCTTCCGCTAAAGACTTTTGCATCTTCACCCTCTTAATCGCACCAGAAGGAATTGAAATTTATGCTCGAACGCCTGTGCGTTATGAGTTAATGTCCCTCTTAATCGCACCAGAAGGAATTGAAATGAGGAAATGGCTAAAAGAACTGTTACAAGACGGGCGCTCTTAATCGCACCAGAAGGAATTGAAATCAGGAAGTAATAGATGCCGTCGAAGCTTTAAAAATCTCTTAATCGCACCAGAAGGAATTGAAATTTCTGTTAGCATACACCACGTTCGCTATCATTTCTGGTTCTCTTAATCGCACCAGAAGGAATTGAAATCCCTATCAGCATTATACGCTAAATCATCGACTAATTGCCCTCTTAATCGCACCAGAAGGAATTGAAATCACATCAGACAAGCGTTTGGCGCTATAATTCATATCTCTTAATCGCACCAGAAGGAATTGAAATAAAAATATTCGAACCGATTAAATACCAATAATTTACACCTCTTAATCGCACCAGAAGGAATTGAAATTATCTTTTAAAATAGTGTCTTTTTGAATTAGTTGTACCTCTTAATCGCACCAGAAGGAATTGAAATGCGATTGAAGCCATATATGAGAATAGCTCGCACTGGCCTCTTAATCGCACCAGAAGGAATTGAAATTCGGTGCAGTGCCCTGATAGCCGTTCGGGTCGCAGACTCTTAATCGCACCAGAAGGAATTGAAATAATATACTTCGTGTGAATACGTATTTTTGGCATCCTCTCTTAATCGCACCAGAAGGAATTGAAATAAGGCGACTTTAGTAACTCAAAGATTTTCTTTAGACGGCTCTTAATCGCACCAGAAGGAATTGAAATACGCTTTCGATGTAGCGCCGTTTATGAAATCTGGCTCTTAATCGCACCAGAAGGAATTGAAATGAGAATTTACTGTTAGAAAATGCGAACTCGCCTATCTCTTAATCGCACCAGAAGGAATTGAAATGCAAGCGAGAAAAGCAAAAATTTAGGGCTACAAACTCTTAATCGCACCAGAAGGAATTGAAATCATAGTAGCGATTCCTGTACCGTCACCGTCGGCTTTGACTCTTAATCGCACCAGAAGGAATTGAAATGTGAACAAGAAATTGCTGACAACGTTGAAAGTAAACTCTTAATCGCACCAGAAGGAATTGAAATTGTCTTTATGAGTATCTATAAAATCAGCCGCAAGCCTCTTAATCGCACCAGAAGGAATTGAAATTTCCTTATAATATGCGAATAAGTTCTAAAACGCTGAGCTCTTAATCGCACCAGAAGGAATTGAAATGCTCTTGGATTGATCTACGTTTGCAGAAGGCTGTTTCCTCTTAATCGCACCAGAAGGAATTGAAATCTACTCTCATATCAGGGAGACATAGGCGGCAAGCCGCCTCTTAATCGCACCAGAAGGAATTGAAATAATTTATCCTCGAGTAAAATTTTTAAATCTCGATTTCTCTTAATCGCACCAGAAGGAATTGAAATGGAACTCGAGGTTGTTTTTCGTAGAAGCGGCTAATCTCTTAATCGCACCAGAAGGAATTGAAATTAAATTTCATTAGTATATAAAGAAATTGCAGGATTAGTCTCTTAATCGCACCAGAAGGAATTGAAATTCAGCTTTTTGAACCATCCGAGCGTGCCTAGGGCGCTCTTAATCGCACCAGAAGGAATTGAAATAACCTTTAAATTCATTGAACCCTATGAGGCCGCCATTCACTCTTAATCGCACCAGAAGGAATTGAAATATAATATAGCAATCCCCTGATAATCAATTTCATATTCTCTTAATCGCACCAGAAGGAATTGAAATAGTTCAATCTTTAATCGTTGATATGCTTCTGATTGTTCTCTTAATCGCACCAGAAGGAATTGAAATGTATAAGAAATTGTTATCGTATCTACACCAGAAGCGCTCTTAATCGCACCAGAAGGAATTGAAATCTAAAATAACTGTAATAAAAAGCATAAGCCCCAATCTCTTAATCGCACCAGAAGGAATTGAAATTGCGGGTGACACAAGCCGACAAGGTACAATTATCTTATCTCTTAATCGCACCAGAAGGAATTGAAATCTAAAATAACTGTAATAAAAAGCATAAGCCCCAATTTCTCTTAATCGCACCAGAAGGAATTGAAATAGTTCCCTCTATCGTGAATTTAATCGAATCAATGTCCTCTTAATCGCACCAGAAGGAATTGAAATTAGCGCTAAATCCTTGTGCTCACTCGGAACTATTGCAGCCTCTTAATCGCACCAGAAGGAATTGAAATTCGAAGTCGAGTCGCTGGTTGGAGGTGTGCAGTGGCAGCTCTTAATCGCACCAGAAGGAATTGAAATTTTATCAACTGTAGCGTGCCAGTCGACCATCTTATTCTCTTAATCGCACCAGAAGGAATTGAAATCCTGATTAAATTTACGTAGGCAAATCTATTTTCATCATCCTCTTAATCGCACCAGAAGGAATTGAAATTCCCGAAGGTGCGGGTAAGCGTACGAAGTAGTTACTCTTAATCGCACCAGAAGGAATTGAAATACGGTACGAACAAGTATCCGAGACCTTCGCCGAAAACTCTTAATCGCACCAGAAGGAATTGAAATATAGTAGTACTTTTTCCAAAGTTGAATTAGAAGGTGCTCTTAATCGCACCAGAAGGAATTGAAATAAAAGCAGCGAACATAGCCCTACAGCAAGCGGATGTCTCTTAATCGCACCAGAAGGAATTGAAATGATTTCTTTTCTTCGATTTGAATGAACAATGCTTTCTCTTAATCGCACCAGAAGGAATTGAAATATAGCTCGCTTGCGAGTAGTTGTTTATAAAATCGTCCTCTTAATCGCACCAGAAGGAATTGAAATCAATGGCGACATACGAAGCTGCGAACAAGGCACTTGCAGCTCTTAATCGCACCAGAAGGAATTGAAATACTTTTACAATAAATGATAATAGAACAGGATTATATTCTCTTAATCGCACCAGAAGGAATTGAAATTACATATAGGGCATAATCCAGCTGAAATTTCCCAAACTCTTAATCGCACCAGAAGGAATTGAAATCAAGATTTTTTACACTTACTCCGCTATTGTTAACTAATCTCTTAATCGCACCAGAAGGAATTGAAATCTAAATTCACTATAACAAAAGGCATAAGCCCCAATCTCTTAATCGCACCAGAAGGAATTGAAATTAGCTTTATAATTTTAAAAGTACCCAAACAAGCCTGTCTCTTAATCGCACCAGAAGGAATTGAAATATATTACCCGAGTATGAGAGTAGCGGCAATAAGGTAACTCTTAATCGCACCAGAAGGAATTGAAATATGTTAAACAATATTTTATAAATAAACATAGTTCTGACTCTTAATCGCACCAGAAGGAATTGAAATAAAATAAGCCTAATTTAAATTTAAAAGACTGTATTGCTCTTAATCGCACCAGAAGGAATTGAAATCTCACGTATAAGGCCGTTCCTTACACGTGGGAGTTCTCTTAATCGCACCAGAAGGAATTGAAATAAATGCATATCTATAGGAGAACATGCTTTTTATAATACTCTTAATCGCACCAGAAGGAATTGAAATCAATGAGGGCTAACAAACTATAAAACAACAAGTTATGACTCTTAATCGCACCAGAAGGAATTGAAATCTCACGTATAAGGCCGTTCCTTACACGTGGGAGTTTACTCTTAATCGCACCAGAAGGAATTGAAATTGAATTACAACGGGTTCTCCATCAAAGTATTCCCGCTCACTCTTAATCGCACCAGAAGGAATTGAAATAAATGCAAAATAATTGGGTATGCTGCTTTTGAAAATACTCTTAATCGCACCAGAAGGAATTGAAATGCGGGGCTATGGCGGCAAGCTTGCGAATTGAAAAGGCTCTTAATCGCACCAGAAGGAATTGAAATAATGTCTCCAGAAATCGCTATTCTTTTCATATTTGCTCTTAATCGCACCAGAAGGAATTGAAATGATGAAATTCAATCTGACTTCGTGGCGAAAATAGCTCTTAATCGCACCAGAAGGAATTGAAATTATTTATTCGACGTATCGCCTTTTTTGAGAGCTGGCTCTTAATCGCACCAGAAGGAATTGAAATTTGATGTAGCGATCAAACATCTGCCACCTGCAAACACTCTTAATCGCACCAGAAGGAATTGAAATAAATATTCAGCGATTTCCTTTGTTTTACAACAAAGATGCTCTTAATCGCACCAGAAGGAATTGAAATAGCTTTTTTAAGTTCTTCTTTGTTAAAAGTTTTTTCTCTTAATCGCACCAGAAGGAATTGAAATTACTCGGTTGCCTATACACTCATTCAACCCAGCACGGCTCTTAATCGCACCAGAAGGAATTGAAATTGCCCACTATCATTTTTGTAGCTTCTATCTTTCGACTCTCTTAATCGCACCAGAAGGAATTGAAATTTGCCCATGCGATTTGCATAAACCACGTTGGCGATCTCTTAATCGCACCAGAAGGAATTGAAATTTAGTACATTTTGCAATTTTGGATCATTTCTCGATCTCTTAATCGCACCAGAAGGAATTGAAATGTAGTAATACTTTTTCCAGAGTTGAATCAGAAGATGCTCTTAATCGCACCAGAAGGAATTGAAATAAAGGGACGCTGGGAAGCCTCCCTTTTGTTTTTTACTCTTAATCGCACCAGAAGGAATTGAAATCCGCTTCCCATCCATCCCAGATACCAATCTCCGACGCTCTCTTAATCGCACCAGAAGGAATTGAAATATTGGATTCAAATTTTTACCTTAAATGTTACATAACTCTTAATCGCACCAGAAGGAATTGAAATCTCCTTCATTCTAATGCAGAAAATGCATAAATTGCAGCTCTTAATCGCACCAGAAGGAATTGAAATTAATGCTAAATCCTTGTGTTCAGAAGGTACGACGGCAGCTCTTAATCGCACCAGAAGGAATTGAAATCGTGTAAGGCACTGCCTTATACGTGAGTGGTTCTGAGTCTCTTAATCGCACCAGAAGGAATTGAAATATGATTATTCCAGCGTCCTTGTCGGCCATCTGGATAACATCCTCTTAATCGCACCAGAAGGAATTGAAATCTCGAAATAAACGCTTCTGGCACACCTGCAGCGTTCTCTTAATCGCACCAGAAGGAATTGAAATTCAGCCAATCCTGTAAAACCATTATAATACAATGTCTCTTAATCGCACCAGAAGGAATTGAAATTTCAACTAAAGCATCAACTATTTGCTGAACTAAATCCTCTTAATCGCACCAGAAGGAATTGAAATTGGCTCATATATCGAGACTTTAGAAAAGAACGAATAACTCTTAATCGCACCAGAAGGAATTGAAATAAAGTCAAGCATCGACATATTGCTGAATATTTCAGCCTCTTAATCGCACCAGAAGGAATTGAAATACCCTATTTATAACCTCCGTGCCGCTACCGACTTTACTCTTAATCGCACCAGAAGGAATTGAAATACCCTATTTATAACCTCCGTGCCGCTACCGACTTTACTCTTAATCGCACCAGAAGGAATTGAAATAAGGGTTGTACAAAAGTAACACATTTTTTTTAAAATATACTCTTAATCGCACCAGAAGGAATTGAAATTTGTAATTGAATACCTCGACGGGTTCGCCCCACGTTTTACTCTTAATCGCACCAGAAGGAATTGAAATTTAGAGGGGCGCCGTTGTTGGCAAATTGTGGATACTCTTAATCGCACCAGAAGGAATTGAAATGCGATTCCTCGCCTGTAACTGTCTCAATTTCAGTAGCGTCTCTTAATCGCACCAGAAGGAATTGAAATTTAAAAAAGCGGCGCCCGTATTTAACGATTGGGGTACTCTTAATCGCACCAGAAGGAATTGAAATAATGAATATTGCTTTGGGGGGGATGAAAATTTAAACTCTTAATCGCACCAGAAGGAATTGAAATCACTTCGGCCGTCTATCCATTCCACATTACACCCCATCTCTTAATCGCACCAGAAGGAATTGAAATACGGTGAAAGAGTAGGAGACTTATACAATGAAGGGCTCTTAAACGCACCAGAAGGAATTGAAATGAAGGAATTGAAATAATCGTCTTTATGTAAAGACGCTCTTAATCGCACCAGAAGGAATTGAAATTGGAAATATAGCAATTCAATGCCTGAATACTTTTCAGACTCTTAATCGCACCAGAAGGAATTGAAATCACTCAAGCAAGGCATATATGGCAAAAGGTGTATCTCTTAATCGCACCAGAAGGAATTGAAATCTAAAAAACATGCAATTTTTAACTGCCTATGTATTACTCTTAATCGCACCAGAAGGAATTGAAATCACGTAGCTAAGTAGCTCCTTTTGAAGATGATAGCTCTTAATCGCACCAGAAGGAATTGAAATTCATTCGGGGTTCCCCCCTCCTCGGTTTTTTTTTCCTCCTCTTAATCGCACCAGAAGGAATTGAAATTTTTAGTAAGCGAATAGTTAATACTTTTCGCTGTACTCTTAATCGCACCAGAAGGAATTGAAATATCTTTTTGAGCTCCATCTCGCAAATGTGGATATGCCTCTTAATCGCACCAGAAGGAATTGAAATGTGATGGCAGCAAGGTTGCCCTTGCTGCCGCTTCCGGCGACTCTTAATCGCACCAGAAGGAATTGAAATCGCGATCAGCATTATACGATAAATCGTCGACAAGCTCTCTTAATCGCACCAGAAGGAATTGAAATCTATACGTTAACTTCGTTGCTGAGTTAAAAACTTCCTCTTAATCGCACCAGAAGGAATTGAAATCGTATCGATGAGGCGCAAATTATTAATGTTGAAGAACTCTTAATCGCACCAGAAGGAATTGAAATATTGAAAAAATTGAACGTGATATTGCCCCAAATCCTCTTAATCGCACCAGAAGGAATTGAAATGTAAGCTTATATTTCAGCGCCCTTTCAATAGCGTCCTCTCTTAATCGCACCAGAAGGAATTGAAATTGATTATTTTCCGATCGACGTTGATATCTTCGACGATCTCTTAATCGCACCAGAAGGAATTGAAATTTCCGTCATCCTTTAGAATACAACGTCGCATACGTGACTCTTAATCGCACCAGAAGGAATTGAAATCTGGTATAATCTTTCGGCATGATTCAAGTGGGAAAATACTCTTAATCGCACCAGAAGGAATTGAAATCGAGGTCTTCTTTTTCGAGCTCTCCAAGCGCCGCTACTCTTAATCGCACCAGAAGGAATTGAAATCTCGAACGCCTCATTGGCACTCAAGTGTGTGTTCCTCTTAATCGCACCAGAAGGAATTGAAATTACAAAGCCGAACGGTCCCTATAATTAGAAAAATCTCTTAATCGCACCAGAAGGAATTGAAATTTAGATGTTAGATACTGCCTTGGTTGCCCTTATTGGGCTCTTAATCGCACCAGAAGGAATTGAAATCTGAGATAGCCGCAGAGTTTTGGTATAGAAGTGATTCTCTTAATCGCACCAGAAGGAATTGAAATCCCCATCGCTGCGATAGCTAACTGGGTGAATATCAACTCTTAATCGCACCAGAAGGAATTGAAATAAAACAAACGAAATAAACGAAACAAGCGATGAGAACTCTTAATCGCACCAGAAGGAATTGAAATAGGCTATTTAATAGGGAAGAAACAAATATTCCATATAACTCTTAATCGCACCAGAAGGAATTGAAATTGGATCAGTACGATGTAAACGAAATTTGGAAAGAACACTCTTAATCGCACCAGAAGGAATTGAAATCATGCAGCCGACTGCCAGCTCTGATCTTCGATGATTCTCTTAATCGCACCAGAAGGAATTGAAATGAAGATGAATTAAATAGACTTTTATATCTTCTAACTCTTAATCGCACCAGAAGGAATTGAAATAACGTAACTTAACAATTCTTTCTGTAAATGGTAGCTTCTCTTAATCGCACCAGAAGGAATTGAAATCGTTGTTCTTGTCCTTCAATGCCGAAGAACTCCACCCCTCTTAATCGCACCAGAAGGAATTGAAATGTATTGGTACAATTTGGAACTAATATTGAAGTTATTACTCTTAATCGCACCAGAAGGAATTGAAATACCCACGAAAGCACCTGCATCTCGACGTCGGGGGTACTCTTAATCGCACCAGAAGGAATTGAAATATCACTCGAACGACTTCTTTAAAAGTGCCTATGACCCTCTTAATCGCACCAGAAGGAATTGAAATTATAAAGCGATTCAACTGGCTCAGAGCCAAGGTCTCTCTTAATCGCACCAGAAGGAATTGAAATTATTTAGCTATAACGCTGAATATTAGGGAGTTATACTCTTAATCGCACCAGAAGGAATTGAAATTTAAAAATTTAAATAGTTAAGAAAGAGGAGGTTCCCACTCTTAATCGCACCAGAAGGAATTGAAATTTTCATTAACATATGGTTTTACGATGATAAATGGACGACTCTTAATCGCACCAGAAGGAATTGAAATCCATTCACCCTTTTTCTAACTGTTATTAAGTCTAAGACCTCTTAATCGCACCAGAAGGAATTGAAATTCGATATAATATTTGTAAGTATTACCTTTTAGAATTCCCTCTTAATCGCACCAGAAGGAATTGAAATTCTTCGCCTCTAAAGCGTTTCGGCCACACTTCCGACCTCTTAATCGCACCAGAAGGAATTGAAATTCGCTTTTTCTCTTAACAATTGTTACATTTTCGTCCATCTCTTAATCGCACCAGAAGGAATTGAAATTTGTTTATTGAAGTAATTCCGATGCTATCTACTTTTGCTCTTAATCGCACCAGAAGGAATTGAAATAAAAGTCAATACCCCTTGCATCGACAGGGAACACCTGACTCTTAATCGCACCAGAAGGAATTGAAATGTATATTCGCAACCTTTTGACTTTCAATTCTATCTGCTCTTAATCGCACCAGAAGGAATTGAAATATTATATAACCAATATCTCCAGCCAACCAATCTTTATCTCTTAATCGCACCAGAAGGAATTGAAATGAATCTGAGCTTGATAATCTTTTATATACGCTTATGCTCTTAATCGCACCAGAAGGAATTGAAATACACGATCTTTAAGACTATTCAAAATTTCAATTAATTCTCTTAATCGCACCAGAAGGAATTGAAATGGTTTATTAGCTATCTGTAGCGCAAGGGCGTTCGGCTCTTAATCGCACCAGAAGGAATTGAAATGCCTGTTTTAAAAGATAGCCCTTCTCTCGCATAATCCTCTTAATCGCACCAGAAGGAATTGAAATTGGTTATTTAAATTTTTATTTATCATAGAATTTTTTTCTCTTAATCGCACCAGAAGGAATTGAAATAAAACAAAATCATCGGCAGTATAATCTGGAACATGTTCATCTCTTAATCGCACCAGAAGGAATTGAAATACCAAATGCGCTCTCATACAAATCATTATCTGAATAATTAGAACAAACATTTATGGCAACAACCGCTGATTTCAGGAACGGCATGTGCATCGACCTGGATGGACAATATTACTTTATCGTTGAATTTCTTCACGTGAAACCCGGTAAAGGTGCAGCCTTTGTCCGTACCAAACTGAAAAATGTAGCCACAGGGCGCATCCTCGACAAGACCTTTAACTCGGGCGTGGAAGTGGATGAGGTGCGTATTAAATGTCGTTCCTTTCAATACCTCTATCGCGACGATATGGGATATAATTTCATGAACACCGAAACATACGAGCAGATACCTATTCCGGAAGAGCAAATTGAGGGAGTGCAGTTCCTGAAGGAAGGTGATGTGGTGGAAGTACAGATCCATGCCGAAAGCGGCACGATTTTCACCGCAGAGATGCCAACGCATGTGGTGCTGGAGATCACCTACACGGAACCGGGCATTAAGGGTGATACGGCGACCAACACGCTGAAGCCGGCTACCGTGGAAACCGGAGCGGAGGTGCGTGTACCATTATTTATTAATGCAGGAGAGAAGATAAAGATCGATACCCGTAATGGCTCTTACGTTGAGCGTGTAAGAGATTAACAAACAGGGTAATATAATCTTTTAGAAGAGAAGGGGAGCGGCAATGAATCAAATGCTTCTCTTTTTTTTTGTCTTTTTTCATCAAAATTGTATATTTGTAATCGGGTTATCCTGTAAGATCGTTCTTCAAACGGAACTTAATCTATTTTTTAACTAACGCTGCATCACTCATTCTTTAATTCTTTCTTATTGTCTCTCGCAGCAAAATGAACAATTATGCATATTATTGACATCCTTATTTTTGTAGTTTACATGCTCATTATGCTGGGGGTCGGTTTTTATTTTCTGAAAAAGAATAAAAATGCCGACGATTATTACGTGGGAGGGCGTAAGATGAGCAAGTATCACGTGGGTCTCTCGGTTGTTGCTACCGATGTGGGTGGTGGTTTTTCGATTGGCTTAGGAGGATTGGGTTTTTTAATGGGATTGTCAGGTTCATGGATGCTCTTTACCGGCCTTGTGGGTGCATGGGTGAGTGCTGTGTTTCTTATTCCCAAGGTAAGTAAACTGGCAGCAAGGCTCAGGCTGTTCACCTTCCCGCAGCTGTTCGAGCACTTCTACAGTCCGAGAGTAGCGCTGTTGGCCGGTATGATATCCGCCGTCGGCTATATTGGGTTCACCAGCTCTCAGCTGCTCGCCGGTGCGAAGCTGGCATCGGCATCCTTCCAGGGGCTGGAGATGAATACGGCCCTTATCATTATGGGTGCCATTGCGGTGGGTTACACCGTGATGGGTGGATTAAAAGCGGTGATCTATACTGATACTGTTCAATGGCTCATTCTGATGGGAGGGCTTGTCTTTATCGGCATACCATTGGGTTATCACGCCATTGGAGGGATGGAAGCGATCCGGGCAACACTCCCCGAGGAATTTCTGACGCTTAAAAACGTGGAATGGCAAACCCTGGTCAACTGGGGTGTCACCATTATCCCCATCTGGTTTGTGGGGATGACCCTCTATCAGCGTATATATGCCACCCGAACAGCCAAAGAGGCACAACACGCGTGGTACATTGCGGGGATATTCGAGTGGCCTTTTATGGCTTTTATGGGTGTTATCCTGGGCCTTTTTGCCAAGGTTGCTTTTGAAAATGGGATGTTTGCCTATATGGGTTATACGCCGGACAGCCCGATGGATGCCGAGATGGGGCTGCCTTTGCTTCTCAGAACCATACTCCCCGTCGGGCTGATGGGGCTGATGATGTCAGCCTATTTCTCCGCCGTTATGTCTACAGCCGACAGCTGTCTGATGGCTGCGTCGGGCAACATGCAGACAGATATTCTGCAAAAGCTTTTCAATCTTCCTGAAGGACAGAAATCTATTTTGTTGCTATCGCAGTTTCTTACTTTCATCATCGGTGCCCTGGCGTTGCTGATTGCCCTGCAGATGGAGAACGTGCTGGATCTGATGCTGCATTCTTACGCATTCATGGTGAGCGGACTCTTCGTTCCAGTACTGGGTGCTTTCTACTGGAAGCGCGGCAGTGCTGTTGCTGCCTTTTGGGCGATGATTATTGGCGGTGGCACCACACTTACGCTTACCGTTTTATCTTTCGGTCTGCCATTCGGCCTGGATCCCAACATATTCGGTATCTCCGCATCAGCCGTCGTTTTTATATTGTTTTCCTATCTATTTCCCGGGGAAAAAAATGTGTTAGCCTGATATTCTCAGTATTCCGGAATCAATCCAATCGATTCGTTTCCAAATCCTGCTATAAGTGAGTCCTATGGCACTGCCGGAAGATTGTGCCGAAATGCTTACAGACGTGAACGGGTAAGTTTGTGAAGGAAGCTGGTTCATCTGCAGAAATTTCTTTGTATATTTGTTTCTTTTTACTACGGAAATGATCCGAAATGAGCAAGTTAAGCATTAAACAGTGGGCTGAGGAAGATCGTCCCCGGAAGAAACTGTTGCTGAAAGGTGTCTCTGCCCTTTCAGACTCCGAACTGATTGCTATCCTTATCAGCCTCCGGCAACGATGAGGAGAGTGTTGTGGAGCTGGGTAAGCGTATTCTGCTGAAGGCAGAGAATGAACTGAACAGGCTGGGAAGGATGAGCGTGACCGATCTGGTGCAAAACTTCAGGGGTATCGGTGAAGCGAAAGCGGTCACGGTGATCGCTGCGCTGGAATTGGGCAGACGGAGAAAAGCAAGCGAGATGAACGACTCTTAATCGCACCAGAAGGAATTGAAATTGAAAAAAGTGACGCGTTACGCGTTACGCGTTACGTGTTATGTGTTATGAGTTACATCTCTTCATCGTATCATAAGAAATTAAAAATGAAGTATTAAGTTACGCGTCACGTGTCACTCGTCACGCGTTACGTATCTTCAACCCAAATTACGCATTAGATATTTTGAGAGGTAATTCAAGAGGATAATCCCAAAGACCTCGAAACCATTTTCTTCGTTTTTTAACAAGAGAAATTTTGAGCTTTAAAGTATTTCCAACTTTTTCAAAATAAGCTCCCACTGCAAAAGTTCTATAACGCAAAGTAGAAAGACTTTTTTGTGTTTTTTCCCTTAGCACAAACAATCTGAAAAGCGACATTAGATTATAAGCAACCATTACAAATATTAAAGCTGCTTCAGTAGCAAAAAAACTTTTGAGATTAAAACTGTCAGCACCAAAATCTTGCTTCAACTCTTTGATTCTGTTTTCGGCATCACCTCTTGCTCTATAGCTTCTCCAAACATCAGGTGCTGATATATCTAAATTCGTTACATAGGCTGAATATCTATAGTTTTTGTATATTTCATCTTCGGGAAATAAGCTTAACTGTTTCCCCGTAGCATTTGGCCTTCGTGCCAATTTTTGTCGAACTATTACAACTCTACGTGGTGTGTCCCAATTTTGAGCTTGATAGATACTGTCGCAAATCTCAATACCTTCATCAAGGGGAATCCAACTCTTTTGTTGGATAACGTGTTGCTGAAACGGACAAGAAAAACGTACAGCAACAATGTATTTTTTAGGCTTACTTTCTAAATAATCCAATATCTCTTTTTGATAAAACCCACTATCTAAGCGTATTAATCCTACTGTTTTATTCCCAAAATTAGACAGGGTATCTTCTAAAAAGGATATAAAGTTATTCGCAGAACTCGCATTGCCACTTCGTAACCAAAAATTGGCTACCATGCGTATATCATTAACAAAAGCTATAATAGGGTGATGCGAATTCCTTCCTTTTTTCTTGGGATTGTACCCTTTTTTTGCACCTTCCTGATGCCCATATCGGGTAATTACACTAGAATCTATATCTAAAGTAAAATAATTCAATTGAATATTTTCAAAAAACCATTTGAACATATGGTGGCTTACTGCTTGATTGGTGCCTTGAGTGAATTTGGAAAAATACCTTTTATAGGCGTCTTGACCAGGTACTGTTTCCCAATCAAAAATCTTAGCTAATACCTTGTCAGACCTTGTAACCTCTGTATGTAAAAACCTATTGGCACCGCACCAAATTGATGTAATAAACGATTCTAACAACGTATCTATCTTGTGCCCCCTGTTGGAATTCTGCGTCGGTAAATTCTCACATGATAAAATATGCTCTTTAAAGTGAATTTTATCCAACATTTGTTTCAAAAATACCATTCCGCCCCATGGCGTAATCTCTTTATTGGTAAAGGATAGCTCGAAATTCATATACTAATTTTTTCTAACGCTACGCATTAGGATTTTTCACCTTAAAAGTAATCTTTTTTCTATAGCGTAATTTGGGTTCAACGCACCAGAAGGAATTGAAATTGAAAAAAGTGACGCGTTACGCGTTACGAGTTACAAGTTATGTGTTACGAGTTATGAGTTACATCTCTTCATCGTATCATAAGAAATTAAAAATGAAGTATTAAGTTACGCGTTACGTGTCACTCGTCACGCGTTACGTATCTTAATCGCACCAGAAGGAATTGAAATTGAAAAAAGTGACGCGTTACGCGTTACGAGTTACGAGTTATGAGTTACATCTCTTCATCGTATCGTAAGAAATTAAAAATGAAGTATTAAGTTACACGTCACGCGTCATGCGTTACATCTCTTCATCGCACCAGAAGGAATTGAAATTGTTTCAGCTTAGGTGCAAGGTACAAGATATATAGATATATAATTGCACCTTGCACCTAATCGAAAAAAATTATGCCAAATTATTCGGCTATTAAAAATATTGTTCGTAATTTTGCGAACAATAAATAAGAAAGGAGAATTGAAGTGAAAGAGAAACAGTACACAACAGAGCAGGAACAGATTGCTCGTTTTGCTAAAGCAATGGGGCATCCGGCACGGATTGCTATTCTTGATTTTTTGGCAAAACAAGATAGTTGTTTCTTCGGTGAAATTCACGAAGAATTGCCTATCGCTAAAGCAACCGTTTCGCAGCATTTGAAAGAACTGAAAGAAGCTGGTTTAATTCAGGGAGAAATAGAAACGCCAAAAGTCCGCTATTGTATAAACCGAGAAAACTTGGAACATGCCCGAAAGTTATTTGCAGTTTTTTTTGGTGATTGCAAATGTAAAGATACATCGTGCTGTGAATAGCAGCACCTTTTTTGGGAATAATTGTTCGTAGTTCTACGAATTACGATTATTGTATTAACTTTAAATTAGAATGACAATGGAAATTAAAGTATTAGGAACGGGGTGTTCAAGCTGTAAAGCATTATATGAAACCACCAAGCAAGCAATTTCAGAATTAGGCTGTGATGCAACACTTATCAAAGAAGAAGATTTATTGAAAATCATGGAGTATAACATTTTAGGGCTCCCGGCTTTGGTGATTGACGAGAAAGTCGTATCAGCAGGAAAAAAGTTATCCCTTGCAGAAGTAAAAGAGTTGATAACCAAATATAAATAAATTATGAGAAAATTATTTTATCTACTGATTGCAATGCTGGTCTTAGTTTCTTGTGGTAATGATTCAAAGAAAAAGACAGGAGAAAACCAAGCGGAAGAAATACAGTCTAACCGCATAGAGGTTCTTTATTTTCATGGAGCGCAACGGTGTATCACTTGTCGGACTATAGAAGCAAATACAGTAGCCCTTTTGGATAGTCTTTATTCCAAAGAAAAAGCAGAGGGTAAAATTATCTTCAAAGTAATAGATATTTCAAAAAAAGAAAATGAAGCGATTGCGGACAAGTACGAAGTTACATCGTCGTCTTTGTTTGTGAATGGCTGGAAAGATGGCAAAGAGAATGTAAACAACATGACCGAGTTTAGTTTTTCCTATGCGAAAAATGAACCGGACAAATTTAAAGAGGGAATTAAAAGCAAAATTGATGAATTGTTGAAACAGTTGTAAGATGGACTTTCTTCAATCATTATTAGATAGCAGTTCTGTCCCTGCTATTACAGCTTTTATATTGGGTATTTTAACGGCAGTTAGCCCGTGTCCATTGGCTACAAACATAACGGCAATAGGATTTATAAGTAAGGACATAGAAAACCATCACCGGGTATTTATAAACGGATTGCTTTATACTTTCGGCAGAATGGTAAGCTATACAGTTCTTGGTTTTATCCTTATTCCTATTATTCGTGAGGGTGCAAGTATGTTTATGGTTCAAAAAGCTGTAACCAAATACGGGGAAATGCTTATTGCTCCTGTGTTAATCATCATTGGAATATTTATGCTCGATATAATAAAACTTAATCTGCCGAAAATCAACATTGGAGGTGAAAGTTTGAAAAAGAGGACTAAAGGCAGTTGGGGAGCTATCTTATTGGGGATTTTATTCGCCCTTGCTTTTTGTCCTACCAGTGGAGTGCTTTATTTCGGTATGCTTATACCCATGTCAGCAGCAGTAACAGGCGGGTATCTTTTGCCTCTAATATACGCTATTGCTACTGGATTACCTGTAATCCTTGTAGCATGGATTTTAGCGTACAGTATTGCCGGACTGGGTAAGTTTTATAACCGTATGCAAATATTCGAGAAATGGTTTCGTAAAATAGTTGCTGTCCTCTTTATTGCGGTAGGAATTTATTATGCAGTAGTCTTTTACCTATAAATAAACATAGAGTATCATTTTAAATAAAAATAGTATGAAAAAGATAGAAATTTTCGATCCGGCAATGTGTTGCCCTACGGGTCTTTGTGGAACAAATATTGACCCTGAATTAATGCGTATTGCGGTTGTTATTGAAACATTGAAAAAACATGGGATCATAGTTACCCGCCACAATTTACGTGACGAACCGCAAGTGTATGTAAGTAATAAAACGGTAAACGAGTATCTTCAAAAACATGGAGCAGATGCACTACCTATTACTTTAGTGGACGGCGAAATTGCTGTTTCACAAACCTATCCTACCACCAAACAAATGAGTGAATGGACAGGTATAAATTTGGATTTTATGCCAGTAAAGTAAGTATTCACCAGCTAATTATATAAAAATGAAAACATTTAATTTATCAGATATAGCTTTGACGAAATACCTTTTCTTCACCGGAAAGGGTGGTGTAGGAAAAACTTCGATTGCCTGTGCTACTGCGGTAGGCTTGGCAGATAATGGAAAGAAAATACTTCTTATCAGTACAGACCCGGCTTCGAACCTGCAAGATATTTTCAATCAAACACTGAACGGACACGGCACGGATATTCAAGAAGTACCCGGCTTAACTGTCGTTAATCTCGACCCGGAACAAGCCGCAGCCGAATACAGGGAAAGCGTTATCGCTCCTTTTAGGGGACAACTGCCAGAAAGTGTTATTCAGAATATGGAAGAACAACTTTCAGGCTCTTGTACGGTAGAAATTGCGGCTTTCAACCAGTTTTCCGATTTTATCACTGATGCCAATAAAGCAAAAGAATACGACCATATCATCTTTGATACAGCCCCTACGGGACACACGTTGCGAATGCTACAACTGCCATCGGCATGGAGTACATTTATTAGTGAAAGTACGCACGGTGCATCTTGCTTAGGGCAATTATCCGGTTTGGAAGAAAGGAAAGGTATATATAAGCAAGCAGTTGAAGCACTTTCAGATGCAAACGCAACCCTCTTGGTATTGGTTAGCCTTCCCGAAATTGCACCATTGAAAGAAGCCGCCCGTTCTTCACATGAATTACAATTACTGGGAATTAAAAATCAACTATTGGTAATCAACGGACTTTTACAGCAAGTAGACGAAGCTGACAGCGTATCGAAACAGATTTATGACAGACAACAATCAGCCTTAAAACAAATCCCTACGGAACTGTTAGAATACCCATCTTATTTCGTTCCTCTACGGTCATACAATTTATCTAATATTGCGAATATCCGCCGGATGTTGCACAATGATAATTTAACAGATAATGCTAACTATCAGCGTATTACAGATGCCCAAAATATAGATGAACTAGTAAATGACCTCTATCAGTCAGGAAAAAGGGTTGTTTTTATTATGGGGAAAGGTGGGGTGGGAAAAACCACTTTAGCCACTGAAATAGCCCTAAAATTAACAAAATTGGGAGCAAAAGTACATCTTACTACCACTGATCCTGCAAACCATCTGAATTATAACCTTGCTGTTCAGACAGGAATTTCGGTAAGCCGTATTGATGAAGCGGAAGTATTGGAAGCCTATAAAAACGAGGTTCGCAGTAATGCAGCGGAAACAATGACAGCTGAAGATATGGAATATATAGAGGAAGATTTACGTTCACCGTGTACACAGGAAATAGCAGTATTCCGGGCTTTTGCTGAAATTGTCGATAAAGCGGAAAATGAAGTCGTAGTAATTGATACCGCACCCACCGGACACACTTTGCTATTGCTGGATGCAACAGAAAGTTACCACAAAGAAGTGCAACGTACGCACGGCGATACTCCCGCTTCGGTAAGGAAACTGTTACCACGTTTAAGGAACCAGCAAGAAACAGAAGTCATTATTGTTACCTTACCCGAAGCAACGCCCGTATTTGAAGCTGAACGCTTGCAAATGGATTTACAACGTGCCGGAATTAATAATAAATGGTGGGTCGTGAATGCTTGTTTGTCATTAACTGACACCAGAAATTCTTTCTTGCGGGCAAGGGCGCAAAATGAATTGGTTTGGATTAAGAAAGTAGAAGAATTGTCAAAGGGAAATACTGCCCTGATAGCTTGGGGAAATAACTAATAACATGAAGCTTTTAATTCATTGTAAAAAAAATAGCTGCCGCAGCCAAATGGCATATGGCTTTTTACAATCATTTGACAATAAACTGGATGTCTTTTTAGCAGTAACAAAACTACTGAAAAGGTTAATCCTATAGCGGTAAAGGTTTTGGATAAAATGAGTATAAATTTCATTTACAATTAAACTAAATAGTTGTTGTTATGGAAAATAAACAAGGAATTGGATTTTTTGAAAAATACCTGACCATCTGGGTTGCCTTGTGTATAATTATTGGAATTGCCGTGGGGCAATGGCTTCCGGCAATTCCGCAAACATTAAGCAAATTTGAATATGCCAATGTGTCTATACCTGTGGCTATCCTGATTTGGTTAATGATTTACCCGATGATGCTAAAAGTGGATTTTCAAAGTGTTAAAAATGTAGGCAAGCGTCCTAAAGGAATAATAGTTACTTGTGTTACAAATTGGCTGATAAAGCCTTTTACCATGTTCGGAATAGCTTATTTATTCTTCTATGTGATTTTCAAAACCTTTATACCTGCCGGGTTAGCCGAGGAATATTTAGCTGGGGCGGTATTATTAGGGGCTGCACCTTGTACAGCTATGGTGTTTGTGTGGAGTTACCTTACCAACGGAGATGCCGCTTATACGCTGGTGCAAGTGGCAGTGAACGATTTAATCATATTAGTAGCATTTGCCCCTATCGTTGCTTTCCTGCTGGGAGTTGGCGGCGTATCTATCCCGTGGGACACACTGTTGTTGTCAGTGGGGCTGTTTGTTGTGATACCACTTACTGCTGGTGTTATTACCCGTATAATGGTTATTCGCCGCAAAGGAGTGGAATACTTTAACAATGTATTTATTAAGAAATTTGATAATTACACGATAGGTGGGCTGCTATTAACACTTATTATCCTGTTTTCATTTCAGGGAGAAACGATACTAAACAATCCCCTGCATATCTTATTGATTGCTGTTCCGCTTGTGTTGCAAACGGTTTTGATATTCTTCGTTGCTTACGGTTGGGCGAAATGGTGGAAATTACCCCATAATATTGCCGCACCTGCCGCAATGATTGGTGCAAGTAATTTCTTTGAATTGGCGGTTGCTGTGGCTATTTCTCTTTTTGGTTTACAATCTGGTGCTGCATTGGCTACGGTGGTGGGAGTGCTGGTCGAAGTTCCTGTAATGTTGATGTTAGTAAGGATTGCAAATAATACACGCAGCTGGTTTCCGGCTACTAATCGCTGATTTGTAGGTTTTTGTCCGCTTACTGTACTTTTTTGTCCAGTAGGTTCTGCGGAGAGAGAGGGATTCGAACCCTCGGTCCGTGAAACGGACAACGGTTTTCGAGACCGTCCCATTCGACCGCTCTGGCATCTCTCCTCATTTTTAATTTATTGCAAAATTATAATATAAATTTTTAATGAATTTCAAAAATATTTATTATAATAATGATAACTTTTTTATAGTATTAACTGTCCTTATTTCCCCGATTATATCTGCAACTTTAATTATAAAATATGTAATCATAATTGTATAATTACTCAAAAATTTGAAAAAATTTTATTACTTAAACACCTATTTCAATAAATTTTTTAGAGAATAAAATATATTGCAAATCTATTAAACGACATTATACAAGCAAGCCGAACTCTCGAAAATTGTCAGCTACCTAAACAGATAAACTTATATAAAAAACCTAATCAAAAGAATAGAAAATGAAATTTATCAAAAAATATACGAACTGTACGGTCTATCTAATGATGACATAATGGAGATAAAAAGATTGTGGGGAATAACCTGGTATGAAAAAAATTAAGAAGCGACGATTGAAATCGCTGCTTCAACAATAATTTATGATTGCGAGAGACAGGCGCTTACTTATAAGCTATAAAGTTAAAAATTAAGGGATAATTCATTAAATAAATTTTTTAAACCTAAAAATTAAATTATATTTGTATACCTCTTAATCGCACCAGAAGGAATTGAAATTGAAAAAAGTGTCTTTCAATAGAATGCGTCATTTTTTGTCAAAAGCGTCATTTCCAAACAAAGCATTATTTTCATCAAAATGAATTTTAACGTCAAAAAAGTAATTCAATAATTTATCCGACAACAATAAAAATTAAAGAACTATGGGTGAGTTATTTGCTATGAAATAAAAACATTATTTGGGAAAAACCATGAAGTCATTAGAAACAAATAAGGTCTTTTTAATCCTTCCTTTCCTCCTGTGTGTCATCATGGCGGGTGCACAGAGCAGGAATGATTCAAGCTATATCGAACCGGTAGGCATCATTGAAGACCTTTCGGATGATGAATTGCTCGAAGTCGTTCAACGCCAGACATTTCGTTTTTTCTGGCATGGGGCCCACCCGGTAAGCAGAATGGCTCTTGAAAGGAGCGATACTGTTCGCGCCGAATACTACTGGGATTACATCAACGAAGCTTGGGATGAGCCCAATTTTAGTAAGACTGAATTTGGCCCTGATGCCTGTGCAGTAGGTGGAACTGGGTTTGGAATCATGAGTGTAATTATTGCAGTTGATCGTGGATAGATCAGTCGGGACACAGCAGTCAGCAGGTTAATACAGATTGCCGACTTCCTAACAAAAGCCGACTGTTTTCACCGCATCTACCCACATTTTATTAACGGCCGCACTGGCAAAACCATTCCATTCGACAGGCTTGACGATGGCGCCGACATTGTTGAAACCTCTTATCTTTTAATGGAATTTTTATGCGCCCGCGAATATTTCAATCAACCCGATCCGAAAGAACTTTATCTCCGTAAACGCATCACCTCGATGTGGAATGTGGCCAATTGGAACTGGCACATTAAAGGGCAAAATAAGCTATTCTGGCACTGGAGTCCTAATAACGGCTTCGACATGAACTTTCCAATATGGGGCTGGAACGAGTGCCTCATTACTTATATCATGGCTGCATCTTCACCTAAGCATCCTATTTCAAAAAACGTGTACAATGGAACCTGGACCGGAAGTCAGGGCTTCCTAAACGGGAAGGAATACTACGGAATAAAATTACCATTGGGAAATTATGATGAAGACAAGGGAGGACCACTCTTTTTTGAGCATTACACGTTTCAGGGAATTGATCCAAACGGTTTGGTCGATTCGTTAGGGATTACCTATTTCGAACAGGCTAAAAACCATACCCTGATAAACCGTGCTTATTGCATCGAAAATCCTAAAAAATACAAAGGTTACAGTGAAAAATGCTGGGGGCTTACAGCATAAAGGTTATGTGGCACACAGTCCTGTAAACGATTTTGGCGTGATTCAACCTACCGCCGCTATTTCATCCATGCCCTTCACACCAAAAGAAAGCATGCAAGCCTTACGTTACTTTTATTACGAACTGGGAGATAAAATTTGGAGCCCGTATGGTTTTATAGATGGATTCAGCATTCACCTCAACTGGTATGCAAAATCACACCTTGCTATTGACCAGGGGCCGATTATTGTGAGGATAGAAAACTACCGTACAGGCTTAATTTGGAACCTGTTTATGAACATTCCCGATATTCAGAACGGATTGAAAAAACTTGGTTCTAAAAATAAATGAATCGAATAAAAAAGCAAGTGTTTTATTTCTTTGCCTGTTTGCTTCGCTGCTTTGTTTTGCACAAGTCAACGAGGTGGGCAAGGTCGATTCATACAAAAAAATTAGGGAAGGGATAGAAGGGAAAGACAACGGTTATATTTTCGCCAAACTGCTTCCAACCAAAAAGTTGTCAGCCTTCCTTTAACATCTGATAAAATAATTATTCAATGGAAGATCCGATAAAAACGAAATAAAGAATTTTGAACGAAAATAACTCAATAAGAACTACTTGTCATCTATCATTTCTGAGTAAGTAGAGCATGACCTATACGGCAATCGAGACAAAGTTTCAAATTGCAGTATTGGGTTTTCAGCTCAATCAGTGCCTGACTCTCGAAGGCGTCTTTTGCCTTATAACCAATCTCCTCCCATCCTCTTATAATCTTATTGTTTTCGGCAGGTAGCTCAGAAAGAAGTGACTCTATATTTTTCAAATAATTCGTCTTGCCTGTATAAACACCATAAATATGCATAAACGGGATTACACAATTAATAATGATAGAATGGATAAAATCTTTCCCAGTAATTTTTGGCTTCAGCTTACTAATTTCCCCGAAACGATAATGTGTATCCCAATAGCTCGAAGCTTTACAACTTAATAATTCTTCCATATCGCTAATACTCGAACATTCGGTGAGCCTCGACAACAAGTGGGAGGATTTATTCAAAAGATCGGCCAGCTGTGAGATACGCAAGGTAGGAAAATTAGCCGGTCTTAATCTTAGAAATCTCCATAACTGATTCGGAATGGGAACAAGACCATATTTATTCTTTAAGAAAAGGTATTCATTTCTCAGTTTATCTTGATATTCATCGCAAGCTTGTGATAGCATGCCAGCTTGTCCGAACAAAAGAGCTTCGATTTGGAAAATATTGCCTTTGTGCCGAGCCAATAAATTCAAAGGTAGTGACTTAGCCAGAAGTTCGAAAGCTTGTGCATTAGCCTTCAGGCCATAGCTGCGAGCCAAAATTATGTAAAAAGCCTCCGACAGGTTATTCTTGTTTATGGTTACTATTTTCGAGATGTCTTCGACTTTACGTTCCAAGCGTCTATAGAGTGCATTTTCGAGCATTGAATGTACCGTTAAAGGAAATACCTCATGGAAATTTCTTGCACAAGGTATCCAATCTTTCGATAATAATAAAGACTGATAACGATTCCAAAGGGTGTTATCGATGTAGGATTTCAATTCAAGCGTAGGAAACTTGGCTTCTGCTGGCAGTGACATATCATTTTCGAAAACCACATGAAGAATGATATTCTGATAGGCTTGGTCTTTATCGTGTCCATGTTTAAACCAATCGGATGTGCGTATATGAATCTCGACGTTTCCCGCCCAAATCTCCTCGCCTATTTTTATAATTGATTCGGTAAAATCTGGTCCTGCATCTTCATTAAGATTTCCAGGTCGAATAATGGTTATCGTTTGACCCAATGTAGATTGTAAGTCGGGCTTGAGCATGCTGTTTTTCCATAAATAATGCAAAAATGCTTCTGTCATTATCTTAATAAATTATTCAAATCAATAAGTCAAACTAACCCATACGAGAAGCATCATGAGAAGAAATAAAAAATTTGAAGATAAATTTACGAAAATCATCACTGGTATTTAAATAGTGGAAGCAGCGTTCAAAGGCTTTTGGATGCTTCGATAAGTATTTTACTATTCTGTGTCTGAATTTGAATTCATGATCGAAAGTATCAGTTATGATGTGGTTATAGGAAGAAAGGAATTCGTCGGAAAAATTATTTTCATTGAAAGCCTGTAGGATATGAAGGCCGGCAAGATGGCCACTGAGTAGTGCATTTCCAATTCCTTCGCCGGCTAACGGATCGACCAGACAGGCTGCATCTCCCACCTTTAAGATTCTACCTTTAGAATATGTACCCTTAGGATATCCAAGAGGCAACCAGCCACCTTGTAAGGGTGAAGCCAAAGAAGCACTTTGAAATTGAGCCGCTAAAAGACTGTCACTCTGAATGAGCTCGAAAAAATAATGGCGTAATTGCAATAGAGATGACTTAAAATATTTCTTGGGCACAAATAAACCCACATTGGCTAAGCCTTCAGAGAGAGGGAAAATCCAAAAATAGCCTGGGTAAATAAGAGGCGTAAAATAAAACTGCAGTTTATTGTGCTGATTTTCTTCCAAGTGTAAGTATTTCACAAACGAAGTAATAGCAAAAGCCCAATTGTTTCTTAGGGATTTTTCCCTAATTTGATCAACCCCTGTAGCATCTATCACCAATGAAGCTTTCATCAATTCACCATTCGCCAAAAACTCAACCTTATCTTCGTGCTTAAGAATCTTCGTAACTTTTGTTTGAGGATAGAATTGAATATTTGTGTTATCGAGAAGATTTTGAAGCAGATAAGCATCGAAGTCGTACCTGTTTACCGTGTACCCAAGAGGTTGGGTAAGTGTGTAGTCATTTTTCAGTGAAAATGAATAATTTTTATGTTTTGGAGTTGTCACTTCAAATCCATCAATAGGGGTCTTTCCCTCAAAATTATCGAGGAGGTTATGATTATAGGGGCTAAGTTTTTGCAAGGTATGAATAGCACGTATACCCAAACCTCCACCACAAGGCTTCGAGCGAGGAAATGCTTTTTTATCGAAGATTTTAATGGTAAGACCTTTGCCTTTAAGCGTAAGTGCACATGCCAAACCGGCTGGACCTGCACCTACAATAGCCACATCACAGTCATCAGGTAAATCCATTGCAAATGACGTGTATTAAAAGATTAACTATGCGAAATTAAAGAAGAAAAACGACAATGCAATGCTACAGCAGATGAAAAGAGGAAAATTTTATCCTAACCAATAAAAAAACCCGCTCAGATTAAGCGGGTTAAAGGGATTACCGGCGTGCGGTTTGGTTCGTTAAAATCTTTTTAGGTAAAGGGCCCGTTCAATTTTAATATCTGCGGTTGCCTTGATAACCACCACGATTGTCGTTACCACCACGGTGATTGTTTCTGCGAGGACCTTCTTTACGTTCTTCGGCTTTGTTTACAACGATAGTTCTACCATCAACTTCAGCACCGTTAAGTTCGTCGATTGCCTGTTGTGCTTCAGCATCATTTGGCATTTCAACAAAACCAAAACCCTTACTGCGGCCGGAGAATTTATCTGTGATGATCTTCACCGAAGTTACTTCCCCATGTTCTTCAAAGATTTCTCTTAAATCAGTCTCTTGTATTTTGAAAGGGAGACTGCCAACAAAAATGTTCATACAAAATCAAAAATTAAATGAATAAATAAAAAGCGTGCAAAGATACATAATAATTGGAAGGTGTATCCATTTTTATGAAAAAATTGAAGAATTTTCTTCAAACTTAATCTTCAAAACCATCAGTGATTCTTTCCTCATCTCTTATCCAATTGAGCATCTGCCTGTTATATCCATACTACTTAATTCCACTTTCTGATCTTGATGGTCCGATAAAACATAAAAAATTTCTAATCTTCATTATGCCCTTAACTATAAACGATTCCTGATTTCAGTTTTTTTGAGTACTTTTGGAAATTGCTAATCTTAAGAAATACTACTCATAGAAATAAATAGAAGATTTTCAATCAATTGGAGAAATAATGGAATATAAAGCCTTTACCACTAAAAATTTACATCAAATCAAACAATTACAGGAATTTCCTGAAGAGTTTTTCAAAGAAATCGAGCTTCTTTCGGCTATTTATCCTGTGAAAACCAATAATTATGTCATCGACGAATTGATAGATTGGAAGAATGTACCCGATGATCCCATTTTTCGGATGAATTTTCCTAACAAAGAAATGCTTATTCCCGAACATTATGAGAGGATTACCGAAGCATTGAGGCATGGAAAGGGAAGCGAGGAATTTAAAACAGCCGTAAACGACATTAGAATGGAATTGAATCCTCACCCAGCAGAGCAATTACAACATAATGTACCATTGTTAGATGGCAAGCCAGCCAAAGGACTACAACATAAATACCGTGAAACCGTTCTTTTTTTCCCAAAAGAAGGTCAAACCTGTCATGCTTATTGTACCTTTTGTTTCAGGTGGCCACAATTTATTCATGAGAGGGAAATGAAGATAATGGCTGAAGAACGTGATATATTGGTAAGATATCTACGCGTTCATCCAGAGGTTACAAATATTCTGTTTACAGGAGGTGACCCTCTTATTATATCTTCAAAAATTCTCAGATTTTACATCGAACCATTGCTCTCAGAGGAGTTTTCACACATTCACACTATCCGTATTGGCACAAAAGCCTTATCCTATTGGCCTTACCGCTTTACTCAGGATAAAGATTCGCAAGAATTGCTCGATTTATTTAGGATGGTGATCGGCAACGGGAAACAATTAGCTATTATGGCTCATTTCAATCATTACAGAGAATTAGAAACCGAAGCTACTCAAAAAGCTATCAAAGCTGTACTTCAGACTGGAGCTTTAATACGTACCCAATCACCACTTTTGAAACATATCAACGACTCATCCGAAATTTGGAAAAAACTATGGAGAATGCAATTAGGACTTGGCTGCATCCCCTATTATATGTTTATTGCCAGAGACACGGGAGCTAAACATTATTTTGAAGTTCCTTTAACGAATGCATACAAAATTTACCGAGAAGCATATTCTCAAATTAGTGGTTTAGGTAGAACCGTTAGGGGCCCAAGCATGTCGGCAGCGCCAGGAAAAATTCATATCCTTGGCATCTTAGAAACCAAATTGGGAAAATTCTTCATTTTGCAATTTTTGCAAGCTCGTAATCCCGAATGGGTGAGAAAACCTTTCCTCACCAAATATAATCCTAAGGCTACATGGATTTCAGAGCTCGAACCTGCCTTCGATGAAAAAAAATTTTTCTGGGAAGAAGAATTGACACAAATGGATAAAGAAGCTTCTCAAAATCTCGATATTATTTGGGATGACGACGGAGAGTAATCACCGACTTTAACTCTTCGTCTTCCAACTTGAATTGTATATTAAAAATACTTTCCCCTTTATAGATGAATGATTGCTGTTATTATGTAATGCTTAATTTCAACTTCACTTTCGAGTAATATTATATTTTTGAACTTTTTTGGCCACTTAGTTCATTCAGCCGAGCGAATAGCCTACCCAAGATATATCTCAAGTAATTAGTGTTCGAAACACTTACTTTTTCTTTTCATCCATGTAGAAATAAAATCTTCGAAACATAACAAACCATATATGTTTTCTATTAACTCTCATAATTTTATTACCTTTACATAAATATTATTGCAATTTATTAATATGATCGAATGAAATTTAAAAGTTTAGTTTTTCTTTCTGGTTTGTTGCTTATCAATCTTTACGGCATGACACAAGTGAAAGTAAAGGTAAAGGTATGGTCGGATGAATTCAATTACAATGGCTTGCCCGACACCAATCTATGGGGATACGATGTTGGAGGTGGCGGATGGGGTAATAACGAATCTCAGTATTATACCGATCATCGTTGGTTAAATGCCAGAACTGAAAATGGCAAACTAGTTATAGAAGCTATAAAAGAAAATTATGAAGGCTCTGAATATACATCGGCAAGGCTGGTTACTCGCAATAAAGGAGATTGGAGATATGGTCGTATTGAGGTTTCTGCCCGATTGCCTCATGGTCGTGGCACATGGCCAGCTATCTGGATGCTGCCTACCGACTGGATCTATGGAGGTTGGGTTAAAAGCGGTGAAATAGATATTATGGAATATGTTGGTTTCGATCCAGGCGTAGTTCATGGAAGCATTCATACCGAGGCTTATAACCATCTCATTGGTACTCAAAAAACAGATACAATTCATGTTCCTGACGCAGAAACCAATTTCCATGTCTATGCGATTGAATGGACAGACGAGAAAATCGATTTTTTCGTGGATGATGAAAAGTATTTTAGTTTTAGCAACGAACATACGGGTTATACTACTTGGCCCTTCGATCAGCGCTTTCATTTATTATTGAATATTGCCGTTGGTGGAAGTTGGGGTGGACAGCAAGGTATAGACCCTAATATCTGGCCGCAAAAAATGTGGGTGGATTATGTGAGAGTTTTTCAGGATGTTCCCCTTACTGACATTCATATTGAAGGTCCATGCTGCGTTAAAACCGGGCAATCAGGTGCTGTTTTCGAGATTCAGGACATAGAAGGAGCCATGTTTCAATGGATTGTTCCAGAAGGAGCTACAATAGAATCAGGCCAAGGAACGCATAAAATCAAGGTAAACTGGGGAACTCACCAAGGCCAGGTAAAATGTGAAGTCATTCATCCTCAGGCTGGCGGAACATATTCAAAAGAGGTGCTCATTACTTTTGAACCTGTTCATTCGAGGTATGATCTGGCCAATTTTGCCCTTCAAGATACGGAAAGATGGGTAATTACAGCCATCCCCCCTCACCAAATCGACATCTTTAAGCGAGATACTTTAATGCAAATCAATTATTCCATATCTCCAAATCTGGGAAATCCTTATCTGGAATATACTTTCCCTACAATTGTGAGTATGAGCCAACTTCCACATTTGAACGTATTCCTGAAGACCCACAATCAAAGTGGTTCGGTAATGGTTAAGATTGAACTTTTCGATGCTCAAAAAAGATTCACTAATGCCAATCCCGGATTTTTAATTTCGCCTTTACAATTTTCTGACAAAATTCAAGCCTTTCATTTCGATTTTAGCAATCACTGGAATACCAACCAAGCCTCTCCGGATTTGCAAGTAGATTCTAACTGTATTTCAGGCCTGAGGTTGTATTTGATTGCCTCCAATTCCGAATGCCCGTGTTCCGATTCTATCTGGTTATCGAGAATTGAAATTAGCAAGGAAAATTATCTGGGCATCAGCATTGGGGAAATTGAGCCCTATATTCGTTTTTATCCTAATCCTGTCCGACAAACCCTTTACATTAAAGCTAATAAAAACTTTCCCGACCAATTTTTCATCTTTGATCTCACTGGCAGAGAAATATATCATACAATTATCAATCAATCCATTGAGGTTCTTTCGCTCGATTTTCTTAGCCCTGGTATTTATTTGGGATTACTGAAAAATTCAAGGTATCACCAATACATTATCAAACAATAACAGATTGCACCATAGGTTCTAAAAATTTTTCTTGAGTTTTTAAAATTTTTACCTCATGAGCCCAATATGTGAATTCATGGGATAGGTAAGTTCAACAATCAGAATTTATTGTATGATAAAATCTGAAAAAGCTTCCAAAAGATTCACGTTTTCTGTTGATTTGGGGAAAATTCATCCGAGAATGCAGCTTCGGGAAATAACACCTTCTGATAGGAATTAGCAATTTGCTTTAGTTTATCAACCAACCTTCGAGTAAGCTGTCAAGGCAGCATCCTATATTGATTAATTTTTAATCAATCTTTTTTTATTTCAAAAGAAATTTTCATAAAGCATCGTAAATACCAAGTAAAATAAGCAAATTTGTATTAATTTAGATAAATTTAATTTGATTTAAAATTAATCAAAAAAAATATGTTGTGGATTGCGCATTCTTATTACAGTCTGAGGTATGGAACTCTTTCGGTAGAAGATGTAGTTGAATTGGCTGCCAGGGCAGGGTTAAAGCGTCTGGTATTGGCCGATATTAATAACACGGCAGGTCTGCCCGACTTTGTAAAAGCCTGTCATCAAGCGGACATATTACCCATAGCCGGAATGGACATTTTTAAGGAGAATCGTCGGCTTTACACCTTGATTGCCCAAAATAATGCCGGTTTTCGTGAAATGAATGAATTTATAAGTCAATGCAACAGCCAGCAAATTACTTATCCTGACGAAGTTCCCGAGATGAAGGAGGTCATCGTGATTTATCCTTTTAGCAGAGCGCCTACCCGACCCTTAAGTCCGAATGAATATATCGGCATACGACCGAGCGAACTGAACCGCATGAGATTTTCCCCTTTACACAATTTAATCGATCGCCTGCTGGCTATTCAATACATCACTTTTGCCAATGATGATGGATATGAGATTCATCGGAATTTCAGAGCCATAGACAATAATATTTTGCTTAGCAAGCTAAGTTTTGATATATTGGCAGCGAAAGACGAGAGCTTACTCACGCTTAAAGAGAGCCAGAACCTTCTAAGAGAACATAAAATATTGTTGGAAAATACCGAAAGAGTCACAGAAACTTGCCAGATAGATTTTAACTTTACGACTTCCAAGAATAAAAAGACCTTCACAGGCAACAAGGAAGACGACAAGGTTTTGTTGGAAAAACTTGCGTTAGAAGGAATGGTTTATCGATATGGGAACCGGCATGCCGAGGCCGAGCAGCGTATACGTTCTGAACTCGAAATCATTCATCGTTTAGGATTCTCGGCTTATTTCCTCATCACTTGGGATATCATACGATACAGCATGTCGTTAGGTTTTTATCATGTAGGGCGTGGCAGTGGAGCCAACAGCATAATAGCTTATTGCTTGCGCATTACCGATGTAGATCCCATAGAGCTAAATCTTTATTTCGAGCGTTTTATCAATCCCAAACGAAGTAGTCCGCCTGATTTCGACATAGATTATTCATGGAAGGACAGGGATACGGTAATCGACTATATTTTCAAGCGATATGGTAGGCAGCATACGGCTTTATTAGGTAGCATGTCCACTTTTCGTGATCGTTCCATTTATCGGGAATTAGGAAAAGTTTACGGGCTTCCCAAAAATGAAATTGATGAGCTGGCCGAGCATCCTGAAGCTAGAATTCAACGCGACCATATTGCCCGTCACATACATGAGATTGCCTGCAAAATAGCCGATTTCCCCAATATTCGCTCCATTCATGCCGGAGGAATTCTTATTTCGGAAGACCCCATTACTGCTTATACTGCTCTCGATTTACCCCCAAAAGGATTTTTGACAACACAATGGGATATGTATGTAGCAGAAAGCCTGGGATTCGAGAAACTCGACATTTTGAGCCAGAGAGGCATAGGGCACATTAAGGAGTGTGCCGATATTGTGCTCCAAAACCGTGGTCTTAAAATCGATGTTCATCAAGTCGCTCAATTCAAGGTTGATCCTTTGGTTCGCGAAAAAATACGCAATGGAGAGACACTGGGATGTTTTTACATTGAGAGTCCTGCCATGCGGGGTTTGCTTAAGAAACTTGCCTGCGACAATTACTTAAGCCTTGTAGCCGCCAGCAGCATCATTCGTCCAGGCGTGGCGCGTTCGGGCATGATGCGCGAATACATCTACCGATTTCATCATCCCAATGAATTCTCATATATTCATCCTATTATGAAAGAACAACTGGCCGAGACCTATGGTGTAATGGTGTATCAAGAAGATGTACTGAAGGTTTGTCATCATTTTGCCGGGCTCGACCTTGCCGATGCCGATGTACTGCGCAGAGCCATGAGCGGAAAATTCCGTGGAAAAAAAGAAATGGAACGCATAGTGGATAGATTTTTCAGCAATTGTCGCAATCGTGGATACCCCGAAGATATCATCTCAGAAGTTTGGCGACAGATAGCATCCTTTGCCGGCTATTCTTTTTCTAAAGCTCATTCGGCATCGTATGCGGTCGAAAGTTACCAAAGCCTCTATCTGAAAGCCTACTTCCCCTTAGAATTTATGGTAGCCGTCATCAATAACTTTGGAGGATTTTATTCTACTTGGGTTTATTTCAATGAAGCTCGACGCTATGGCGCTCGAATAGAACTGCCCTGCGTGAACAAGAGTCGAGTCGTTACTTCGATTGAGCGAAACACGATTTACATTGGATTTATCCATATCGAAAACCTCGAACGTGATTTTGCACAACTTATCGTAACCGAAAGAGAAAAAAATGGCCTATATCTCGACTTGCCCGATTTTATCGAACGGACACAGGCCAAACTGGAACAAACCCTTTTACTAATACGTATAGGAGCTCTCAGATTTACCGGCAAAACGAAAGCCAATCTGATGTGGGAAGCACATATCTTACTGAATAAAAAATCTTCTACAACTTTTTCCCAACCTCCCCTATTTAAAATTTCTACACGGCCTTTTCAGCTTCCTGCTCTTCCCTCAAATGCCCTCGAAGACGCTTACGACGAAATAGAACTTCTTGGCTTCCCCATCACTTTGACATATTTCGATATGCTACAAACCCGTTTTCGTGGAGAAGTAATGAGTCGCAACATGATACAGCATGTCGGCAAAACCGTAAGAATGCTCGGATTTTTAGTTACACTCAAATATGTGCGTACCACAAAAAACGAATTGATGCATTTTGGCACCTTCATAGATGCCGAAGGCGAACTCTTCGAAACCGTCCACTTCCCCGACTCACTCAAGCAATATCCTTTTCATGGCAAGGCAATGTATTTGCTTTTGGGAACTATTACCGAAGAATTTCAACATCCTTCACTCACCGTCACTAAAATGGCAAAATTGCCCTTTCAACCCGATCCTCGACATAAAAATTAAACAATCGAGAAAAACTACATCCATAAAAATATTTTGTCTCTTTCGTACAATGGCATCGTTGTGCAAATGAACATAATTTGTATTAGCTAGCGTCTGTAAACACTATATGAGACTGTAAATTTTTTATACAAAAACCTCATTAATAGTAAATTATATTAGATCATTAAAATAGTAAATTTTGAGATGACTCTTCATAAAGAAACAAGATTTATACTTCCCTTTGAAAATGAAAACTGTCTTTCCCCAGTTTTATAAAAATAGCACGCTCTTATTTTAAGACAAGAGGTTTATTTATGGATTCGTATGGTTTAACTTAATCCTTGAATACATCGAGTACGGGTAAAGCCTTCATCTCGAAATCGAAAAGAGTTTGATTCTCCCATGGAGAGCCATTGGTAGCATTAGGTCCTTTATAAGCCACCCACTCACCGCCCCAATAGCAAAAACCAGCTCCTTGCTCTATTTCTTCCACAATATGGCGAATCCTCATCATGTAGGACTTTTGACCTTCGGGACTCGCCGGAAAAGAATCGATCAACTGATCAGCAATGCCAATAAGATTATGTGTATTATCATACCATTGTAAAGTAAATGGATAGGAAGTCTCGGCGATGACTACCGGCCGCTGAATATTTTTGCCTAAAGAATTCATTACAGAAGTCAAATAACTCATGTCTTTACCATGATAATATGGATAATAGGAAAGGCCGATGGCATCGAAATCCACATTTTTATATTTCAATTGATTAAAAAACACAGCTGCTCCGTCGAGTCCGGCATAATGAATCATCACATGAGTGGTGGGTGAAGCTGCTTTGGCTGCTTTTACCGCCTCTGCTATCAATGCATAAAATGAACCTCCTGTGCTTATCCTCCCCAATGGCCATAAAAAACCATCATTCACCTCGTTGCCAGTCTGTACATATAACGGTTGAATTTCACGAACTACTCTATAGGTATACTGATAAATGCTATCTTTTAATTCGCCGAGTTGTAATTTACTCCATGCTCGGGGGGTTGTCTGATGGCCAGGATCGGCCCAAGTATCCGAATAATGAATACACAACCATACATCCATACCTTTTGCCTTGACTTTTGCCGCAAAATCTCTTACTTGTTCGAATGAAGAGTTTTCATCAGCAGGTTCATACCACAAACGAATCCGGACAGTATTGCAGCCTGCAACCTTCATTATGCTTAACATATCAGAAACATCGCCGTTTTTATCGTAAAACTGAATTCCATATTTTTCTATATCTGGAAGCAGAGATAAATCGGCTCCACGAATAAAGAAGGATGGCGTATCGGGTTCCGGCTGGGGTTGCGGATTGGATTCTTCGGAACAAGCCTCAAAAAGAAAAGAAAGCATAATAATGACCCCATAAAATGTATTCTTACAAAATCTTTTCATCATCGTTTGAAAATAGTGAATGATAAGACAGATTGATTTTTCAATACAAATTTACACATGAATAGAAAACCAAATTTCTAAGGACTGGGATGTTTAGAAAATTTTCTGACCGTTCAAAATTGCGTGTTTCACCTTGTTACTTCCGAAGGCATAAGGCATAAAGTAGGTAGATGGTATAGGATGAGTAATAAAGAGATTAGCCTTTTTACCCCGAGTGATGGAACCCATGATATCATCTATTCCCATGGCATAGGCCGAATTGAGGGTAGTTGCCAGAATAGCTTCCTCGGGTAATAAATGATACTGAATGCAGGCTAACGAAAGAACGAGCTGCATATTTCCCGATGGAGACGAACCTGGATTATAATCGCTTGCGAATGCAACAGGCAGGCCTGCGTCAATCATTTTACGTGCAGGGGCATGAGGCATATTCAAGAAAAAGGCAGCGCCAGGAAGTATCGTCGGCATGGTCTCGCTCTGAAGCAAACACTCAATCTCCTCATCACCAACATGCTCGAGATGATCGACGGAAAGGGCATTATATTTTACTCCTACCTGTACTCCTCCTGAGAAATCGAGCTCATTGGCATGTATCTTCGCTTTTAGGCCATATTTCATACCCGCCATCAAAATGCGGTCGGTTTGTTCTGGAGTAAAAAATCCCTTGTCACAAAAAACATCAATAAAATCGGCTAAGCCTTCTGAAGCTACTTGAGGAATCATCTCCTGAATTATAACATCGACGTAATCATCTGGGGCATCCTTATATTCCCAAGGAATGGCATGAGCACCCAAAAAAGTAGATTTTATCGTAAGAGGGCTCAATTCTTTCAAACGTTGGATTACGCGCAAAATCTTTAATTCATCTTCGGTATTCAATCCATAACCGCTTTTTATTTCGACAGCACCTGTACCATAATGAATAATTTCATCTAAACGAAACAGAGCTTGATCCAATAATTGCTCTTCACTAGTTTGGTGTAATAATTGAGCCGAATTCAAAATTCCCCCTCCCCTTCTGGCAATCTCCTCATAAGAAAGACCAAGTATCTTGTCCACGAATTCTTGCTCACGGCTGCCTGCATAAACTAAATGAGTATGCGAATCGCAAAACGAAGGAAAAACCATCCCGTTTTCTGCATCTATCACCTCAACATCGGATAAATTAATAAATTGCTGAAATTCAGATGAGTTCATTTCTCCATAGTCCCTGATTTCGTCTCCTTCTATGAGTAACCAAGCGTTAGAAATTGTGTTCAACTTCTGCATGTCCTTCCCAACTTTGACTGCTCTCCCACTCTCGTCTACATTCACCAGTTGCTGAATATTCGTAATGATTATCATGATTTTTGAGTTATTTTGAATGAATTGATTGTATTTTTATTTTACTTATTAATCAGAATAGATTGATTATAATTTTATTGCAGAAACATGTTGACATAAGCGCCCATCTTCCCTAATGATTCGAGAATCCATGTCAAGCAAGTTAATGCAAATATACATTCGAAGCTGCAAACATAAAGATGTTTCTACTCATATTTTGCAATATTTAATTTACATGTTTTCGCTAAATACACTGATGGATAGCAATCTTTTCCTTTTTTAATATCTAAATATCTCCTTTTAGAGAAAAATCAGCGTTAATCAGATAAGAATACATCAGAATCTTTAAGGGACTAATAAAATCTGCTTCAGAACAGAACTGAAAATGAAGATTCAATTATGAAATGCAAAATTTTAATTTATTATGTAAATTATTAGAATGCAATACATTACAACTATAAAAACATACAATATAAGTGAATATGACAAAAGTCACAAAACGATTGAAATTTTGACTCAAATTAATATAAAGATATTAATTTTCAATTGATTAGGCAATAGTTAAACCAAAAAACTCTATCTTTATAAACTTTCAAACTTTCTACTTACCATTCACCATCCTTCATCCACCAAGAACTCCACCACTTTATAACTTTATAACTTTATAACTTTATACTTTATAACTTTATAAACTTTATAACTTTATAAACTTTATAACTTTATAAACTTTCCACTCACCAGGCACCAGCCAACTCCATACTCAATTATTTAAAGAAATCGCTGAAATTAGTGGATAAGGAAATATAGTTAGGAGCTCCAGCAAGATGATCGATAGAATGAGCAAAATTGAGTTGAAACTTAGAAATTTTTAGGCCAATGCCCCATGAAAAGCCAACCATACCCATTTTGGATTCGAGTTTTAATTGTTGCCTACGCTGATAATTATAACCCAGGCGGAGGCTTAGAGCTTTGACGGGTTGTAGTTCTGCTCCAAAAACAAAATGACGTATAAGTTTGTCGGGGAAGCCGCTAAGACCGTTTTTTTGCGTTTCTTCTCCAGTAATTGGATCGGTTTCGACGAGAAAAGGATCGTCGTAAGTAAGATCCCATTTTTGTAAATTAGTAAGTATTATAGAGAAACGCAGTGGAACATACTCGAGGCGTTTACTTACGGCAAGATCTATCTCCAAAGGAAGGTCTTCGCGGCCATTTGAGCTATAAGTAGATAATTGCAGGCCTATGTTACGAGCAATGAGCGAGATGCTAAGAAATTTTTCAGGAAGAATATATGAACCCGCCACATCTACGGCTATTCCTGTAGATGTATAAGTCTCGAAGGAAGAATAAATTCCCTTTAAACTCGCTCCAATGCTAAAATTACTATCCAAACTCCTACCCCAGCTTAAGTTCAAAGCTAGCTCATTTGCACCAAAACTTCCTTGAATCGTACCTGCAGGATCGGCAGAAGTAAAAGTACCATAATCAATAAATTGAAGTGTAGCAGCAAAATTTCCGGTTTTGGAGAACGAATGTGCATAGGTGGCATATCCATAATTGATATCTGCAAAATAATCTACGAAGCTTAAAACCAAATTATTGTGCATTTCGGAATTCAAAAGTGAAGGGTTAGTATTCACCAGAGAAATGTCGTTATCGCTGATGCTCAATACATTATAACCTAAAGCGGCAGCGCGAGCCGAAGTGGGTAAATTCAAGAATTCATAAGTTTTAGTGCCTCCCGTTTGCGCCTGGCAAAAAGAATTCCCCAAGCCTAAAATCATGCTTATTACAAGAATATTTTTTCTATGTCTCACTATGTCAGAATTATATTTAATATTTTAAAACGGCGGGTAAAAGTAAACAAAAGCAGTATGACCACCAATTGCCTTGTCAGATTTCACCTAAACGGAGGAGAGCGAATTTTATTACATAGAGGCGTTTGTTGAACTTAAAGTAATTTTGTTGGCTAAAGTTTTGTTAGGATGCGCCATAAAAATCTTCCCATCATCGAAAAGCTCGAGATAACCGATGCAGGTGCTGAGGGTATGGCAGTTGGGAGGTTTCGGGATATAGTAATATTTGTTCCATGGGTTGTACCTGGCGATATTGTGGATGTTCAGATTTTAAGAAAAAAGAAAAAATTTTGGGAAGCTCGACTCTTACGAATTATCAAGGAATCTGAAAACAGGGAAAAACCATGGTGCAGCCATTTTGGTATATGTGGTGGATGTCGCTGGCAAAATATGGACTATTCTACTCAATTGTTCTATAAGTCAAAATGGGTGAAGGACAGTCTATTGCGTTTAGGTAAGTTTAAGTTTCCTGAACCTCTTCCCATTATCGGTTCACCTCAAACTATATCTTATCGAAATAAAATGGAGTTTACCTTTAGTAATCGCAGATTCTTAAATGAAGGGGAGAATGCCAATGATCCAGAAATTAAACTTCAGGCCTTAGGTTTGCATTTACCCGGACGGTATGACCGTGTACTCGATCTCAAGTATTGTTATCATCAGCCTGAATCTTCGAATAAGATTCGTTTGGCCGTGAAAAATTTTGCCTTAGAACATGGCCTAGATTTTCAAGATCTGTTTTCCCATCAAGGATTTTTACGCAATCTCATCATTCGTAATAATCAAGAAGGCGATTATATGGTAATAATGGTTTTTGGTGAATATCAGCCTGAGTCGATTTATCTTGTGATGGATTTTTTAAAAGAAACTTTTGCCGAAATTAAATCGCTTTACTACATCATCAATACAAAAGCAAATGATTCTTTTTCGGAACTTGAACCAATTTTATATGCAGGCCAGGAGGTTATTTATGAGCAAATAGAAAATCTGAAATTCAGAATTGGTCCTTTATCATTTTTCCAAACGAATACATCACAAGCAAAACGTCTTTACCAAATAGCAAGGGATGATGCTGGATTGCAAGGTCATGAAACTGTTTATGATCTTTATACGGGTACTGGCACAATCGCATGTTTCTTAGCGCAAAATTGTCAAAAAGTGATTGGAATAGAACAGGTAGAAAAAGCCATTGATGATGCTCGTATGAATGCCATTATAAATGGTATTGAGAATGTTGAATTTATAGAGGGAGATGTGCTTCAGATTTTTGATCGGGATTTTATCGAGAAAAATGGCTCTCCCGACGTGATTATTACCGATCCGCCTCGTAGTGGAATGCATCCACAAGTAGTAAAACGAATACTCGATATTTTACCCTCACGTATTGTTTATATTAGTTGCAATCCAGCCACACAAGCAAGGGATGTAAGTTGGTTATCGGAAAAATTTCATGTCGAAAAGGTACAGCCAATAGATATGTTTCCGCATACTTCGCATGTCGAAAATGTGATGCTTCTCGATAGAAATGATCAATACTGATTTTCGTATCTTAAAACTGCCTCAGCCAGTTGATGGATATTCATTTGATGCTCATCATAAATAAGATGAGCTTTTTCATAATAAGGAATTCTTTGGTTTAAATGTCTTTGAATTTCCTTTTTGAGTTCAGCTTCTGAAGAGGAAGAAAGCATGGGACGTGGTTTTTTCGATTGTTTTAAACGTTGATAAAGTTCTTCTATTCCTTGTTTAAAATAAATTGTTAAACCATGCTGGTTCATTAGTCCCATGTTGTCGAAATAGCAAGCTGTGCCTCCTCCTGTGGCAATCACGGTATTAGAAAGTTGAAAGGTTTGATGAAGCATTCGATTTTCAAGAATTCGAAATTGGTTTTCACCATATTTCTGGAAAAAATCTTTTATGCTGACTCGGTATTTTTCCTCTATCAAATCATCGAGATCGACAAAATTAAAACCTAATTCATTAGCAAGGCGGGGACCAACAGAAGATTTTCCACTTGCCATGTAACCTATCAGAAATATGAGCATAAAAGGTAACTTTAGAAAAGACAAAAGTAAAAGGATGTTTTCATTAGTTGAAATAATTAAAAAGGAAATTGTAATTTTGCAACCTATCAATCAGAAAATACCTCTATGAAGTTTTTACGGGTCGTTCTATTGACAGGAAGTCTGTTTTTTATTCTTTCCTGTTCTCATAGAAACCAAAATAATTTAAGTGGGGATTTAGTGAGGAATCCAGTAAGCTTACATAACAGTGATTCCACTCAATCTCCAGTAATAAAATTCGAAACCATAGAGCATGATTTTGGTCGTGTTTTTGCTGGTGAGAAAGTTTCGTACAGTTTTAAGTTTTATAACAAGGGTAAATCCGATCTTTTAATCACTAATGTTTCGGCTAGTTGTGGCTGTACTGTTCCGGAATGGCCTAGAACTCCCATTGCGCCAGGTCAAGAAGGTTACATCACTGTCACCTTTAATACAGCCGGTCGAAACGGGTTTCAGCAAAAACAGATTACCGTTTTAACCAATGCAGTTCCCAACACCGCAATTTTAATGATTAAGGCCATGGTTTACGAACCCGGTAGAGAAACAGAATAAATTTTAATAACTCAATTCTTTCAATTATGTTTTTTCATTTTTTAAATGTTTTCTTAGTAGGACAACCTCAGGGAAATGGTTCCGGCTCTGGAATTATGACTTTACTCCCGTTGATCATTATCATCGTAATTTTCTATTTCTTTTTTATTCGTCCACAAACGAAAAAGGCCAAAGAAGAACGTAAATATCGCGAAAACCTGAAAAAAGGTGATAAGATCATTACAATTGGTGGCATTCATGGTAAAATTGTTGAAGTAAACGATACAACCTTCATCATCGAAGTAGAAGACGGGACTAAGCTCAGGATAGAAAAAACCGCTGTGGCTATGGGTGGTGGACAAACCAGCATGAGTACTTCTAAATAATAGTGTTTAGCGAAATGCCCATTATTTTATGATGATGGGCATTTATTGTATTTTTCGGAAGAATAATTCTTCTTGTGAGCAAATGTTTTCATACGGCATTTTTTAATAGATGGTGGCAACGCATAATGCCATTTCGGAAAAGTTTGCCTGTGTTTGTATCCTTTTTGTTTCTATCTATAATTTTATGGCTCATTATTCGACTTTCGACCGAATATGAAGAAACCCTTGCTATACCGCTTAGTTTTCAGACAAATGTGGATGATTACTCGTTAGTATATTATTCCGATACAGTTATCTATGCCAAGGCAAAATTAAAGGGAACTCAGCTGGCTACATGGCAATTTCGTCGCAATGCCATCAATTTTCCACTTCATTTTAATAATCTTCGCTTAAAAACCAACCGACAGGGTTATGCAGAAGTTTTTATTCCTACCGCACAACTTTCGAGCGATTTAACTACGTGGCTTCATTCAAGCACATCTGTTGTCGTCGTTAGTCCTGATACGCTTTATTTTGCTTTCGAAAAAACACAAAAAAAACGCGTTAGCGTTAAACCTTTGTTGAAATATAAACTTGATTCACGTTATCTTTTAGTCGATTCCATTCGTGTGGTTCCCGATTCGGTGGTTATTAGTGGTCCATCAAGGATAATTGATACGATTACCTTTATTAATACTCAGAAATTGGATGCAGGCGAAATCTCTACTGAAAAAAACTTTTCCCTTAAGCTGCAAAATCCTTTCCCTCATTCGGGTATAAGGATATCGCATGACAAAGTAAATATTCAGTTAAAAGTTGAACCTTCAACCGAGGCCACACTGATGGTTCCGATACGAATACCTGATACATCGAGCTGTGCTATGAAGCTTTTCCCCGATCAAGTTACACTTCGGTTGTTGGTTCCTTATAGTCTTTATAGGAATCTTTCGGCTAAAGATTTTTCAGTCTCCGTGCCTTGCCCTGATTCTTCCAATTTCAAGCATAAAATGTTGCAAGTAAAAATCGACCATTTACCTGCAGGGACCAAATTAGTAGAAGTGGAGCCCGAAGAAGTAGAATTTCTAATTTACAATTGAGGATGAAAAAAATTGGCTTAACTGGCAATATAGGGAGCGGCAAGAGTTTAATTGCCGATATTTTCGAAAGCATGGGAGTTGCTGTTTTTCAAGCTGATAAGGCTGGGCATGAAGCTCTAAACGAATCAGAAATTATTCAGGAATTACTCAAACGATGGGGTTCACATGTGTTGCATTCGAATACCAAACAGCCAAATCGTAAAGCCATTGCTGAAATCGTATTTAAAGATGAAAACGAACTTTCATTTCTCAATGAACTGATTCATCCAGTCGTACTAAAGTATTTCGAGAAATGGTGTTTGAAATATGAAGACAAACCTTATGTCATCCACGAAGCAGCCATTCTTTTCGAAAGTGGATTTCATACCTATTTTGATAAGATTATTTTTGTTTCTGCCCCTCAGGCTTTGCGCATTCAAAGAGTGATGCAACGCGATGGACTTCAAGTTGACGATATTATTAATCGCATGAACAGGCAATGGCCCGAAGACATGAAAATTCCTCTGGCCGATTACATTATCCAAAATGATGAACAACATCCCTTAATCCCTCAAGTGGTTCATATTCACGAGTTATTATCAAAACCATCAAATTTTTAACGCAAAAGTTAGCATCGTTGAAGCTTACTCTTGTACAGCTTGGATTTAGACAAACCAATAAAAATGCCCTCAGAACTTCGAGGTTCTAAGGGCAAATGATACCCAATATTTTCATTTCTTCATTATAATCATCGGCTAAGTAAATTTTGTTTTAAGAAAGGGGTATCGAAGAAGAAATGAAATAATCAGGATAAAGCTTAATTTTGATGAATTCTAATTCTTACATCAAACATTATTCTCTGTTAAAAATTTTGAAGACTTTAGTTTTAGAGCCAGAGGTAAGACGCAAGAGGTATATTCCTTCTGGTAATGAATGGGTCGAAATAGTTTCTATGGAAGAATTCAACGCTTTTTCGAAGAGTTTACTTCCTGAAATTGAAAAAAGGGTAGCAAGAGTTCCTGGTTTGGCATGGAGTATTTCTATTCTACCTATTTGAGAGGTACGGACAAGTACTTCTGATTCTTGAGGTGAAGATATTCCCACACCAGAATCGCACATTACAGAAGCCTCCCAACCGGCAGCTTGCACAAACATATTAGATCCGAATTCTATTGTCAATGCTCCGCTGGGGTCGGTCGAAACCACCGAATCTGGACCTACTGAGCCACACCATGTGCCTATGAGTGGAGATGTGGTTGATGAACCATTATAAATCTTCAAATAATCCCTTGTACAATCTTGGCTGGAGTCCACCGCAAAAGAATGGAAAATAATACGTATTCTCTTGCCTGTTTCGGCAGGAAGGAAAGTAGTAATAAGGTGCTGGCCAGCTGAATAATCATGGTTAGGCCCACCTTGGTCGTAAAACTTTCCCGAACATGTAGTAATGCTCTGATTGTCCATTAAATATTGATTGCCTACACATATATAGTTAATTTTTGTCTTTGTATTGCTATAACTGGAATTGGAGGCAGTCAGTGCAACATCGTAAACGCCTTCTTCTTGATAAATGATGTTTTGAGGATTCTGAACATTCGAACTCGAAGGGTTTCCGCCATCGAAATTCCAAACCCATTGGGTAGGATTGCCAACTGAATAATCGGTAAAATTCACCGATTCTCCCACTTCTATTTGGGTTTTGTCGGCTGCAAAATCAGCCCAGACTCCTACAGGGCAAAGTGGAACATCAAGCAATTCGGTGTTATAGTTTGTAGTTGCTACATTTGAAATGGTTTTAGTAACATAACCCGGAGCCGAAAACTCTAACGTCCAATTTCCAGAAGCTATAAGCCTATGATAATTTCCCCATGGCAAGCGCGTAAAGACCATAGAGCTGTCGATATCGTGATTTTTTACAAATACCATGGCTTTAATGGGTTGTGAAGTAATAGAATCGGTTACTATTCCTCTAATACCATAAAGACATTGTTCCATATAATTAAGCATGGAACGGTAATTATATTCCCATAGATTAGGTAGTTGAGCAGCCGGATAAATTTTGGTATTAGAGATTTCGAGTGTAAATTCACGGCATTGTTGGAAATAGTTCATGTAATCCTGGCGACCGCCGGTAATGCGATACCACTGGTAGCCATTGGTGATACCTGTACCAAAGTCGTCAAAATATCCAGGAGGGCTATAGAATTGAGCCGTATCGGCATATTCGTTAGAAACCATAACCCACCATGTATTATCGGCTGTAAGACGGCTCCAAGTATCCCATGGATAGTTGGCTACTTCGGCTCCAGCATGAAAATTAGCCGATTGAGTGAATTGATTAGCCTCGGCAAAGTTCATAAAAGCAATTGTTTCAGGTTGCCATGCATTCCCATCGGGATGAGGCCCAGCAGCTGGATCAGGATAATTACGGTTTAAATCTACATAATTGGCGTTATACCTTATGGCACCGTTTACGGTATTATTCCCCCCTTTGTATGTACCATCAGGATTAGCTAATGGATTAATGTAAATCTCGATGTTATCTACAAGATAAGTTATTCGCTCATCAACTCCATAATTCGTAAGTAAATAATCTATCAATCTCAGGCATAATACATAAGAACCAGTTTCGTCTCCATGAATGGAAGAAGTATAAAAAAACCTCGGTTTTACCGCATTGACATTGCTAGTAATTTTAGCCACCAAAAGTTTACGATTCTGCACCGTGGAGCCAATTTGAGTAATCTGGCAGAGGTTAGGATAATTGGTGGCAAAATCGTACATCATTTGAACATAAGCATCATAGGTAGGATAAGTGTTCCAATTGTTAAGGTTTTTTATTTGATCGTAAGTACTCATCAGCGCAGCCTGAGGTGAGTCGCCAGGGTGCGGTAAAATCTCATAAGCAATGTTTTTAGTTAGAAACTGTGCGAATTCCTTAGCATTGGCATAGGCTTTCACCTCTCCTTCAGCAGTCACATTGTCAATAGAGATAATTCTCGAAAGCTCGTCTATTGTTTGCTTATTATCAGCCTTAAAACGAAAATAAACTTCTCCTTTATTTTTTAAATAATACTCGGGAGTCAGAGGTTGAGCATTAATTAATGTGGTTAAAACAAGGCAAATTAATAAAATTAGAAGATTTCTCAATTTCATAATTTTTATAACGTATTTTTAGGTGTTGACAATAAGGTTTGTAAGCTTTGTTTAATTTTTAATCTAAGTTCAGGACTAACGGGCACGAGAGGAAGGCGTAATACTTCTTCGCATAATCCGAGTGAGGCAAGTGCCGCTTTTATTCCTGCAGGACTGCCGTTGGCAAACAACATTTGTGTAAATTCCAACAGCGCCAAATGAATCTTGCGGGCTTCGTTAAATACTTCCTCGAGTCCCCACTTAACCATAGTAGATGTTGAAGCAGGCAATACATTGGCTACCACAGAAATCACCCCACTACCGCCAATAGCGAGAATAGGAAGGGTAAGGTTATCGTCGCCCGAAATAACCAAAAAATCTTCGGGTTTATCTTTGATAATCTTGGCAATTTGTTCCAAGTTACCCGAAGCTTCCTTAACAGCGCAAAATTTTGAATTAGCCCTTGCCAAGCTTACTGTAGTTTCTGCCGTCATGTTCACCCCTGTGCGACCAGGAACATTGTATAGAATGATGGGCAAAGGGCTGGCTTCGGCTATCGCCATAAAATGTTTGTAAAGCCCTTCTTGTTGGGGCTTGTTATAATAAGGCGTAACCGATAGTATAGCATCATATCTATGTAAATCAGCTTTTTGTATAGACGTTAGTACTTCGGATGTATTATTTCCGCCAATACCATAAACCAATGGAACCCTATCTTTTACGGTTTCACGAATAAAAGCAGCAAGCTCATTTTTTTCGTCGGAGTTTAAAGTTGGAGTTTCGGCAGTTGTGCCCATAACTACCAAATAATCTACTCGATTATAGAGAACATATTCGATTATTCTTTCAAGTGATTCATAATCTATAGAATAATCCTGTTTAAAGGGAGTGATCAGAGCTACTCCCGTTCCTTTCAATTTATCTATCATGTTTTATTAATATGAGTTAAATAATGAGTTACGTTTTGTATAAAGTTAGTTAGAGGAAGATGGTCATCCTTTTGAATAAGCAAGTCGAAAATGAATTGGTTGAAATCTGAATTTTCTCCAACTTTCAGGGTTGCTCCACTAATAGTAGCAAGATATTTCATAGGATAACAATCTGACTGGCTCAGATCGATAAGAATATCGGGTTGAATTTCATTGAAACCCGCAATGGCTTTTTCGTTAGGTATGGGAAACCATTTTAATCGCTTGCGTGTCAAACACTGTTGATTCCCAGTAGGTGTAAAAAATAAGGGTAGTTTGTTTTGTGGATAATAACACCACAGTTTCACTTGTTTCCCTCTTAAACGTAAAGATTCTGCGAACCTTTCTACTTCTTTGAAAGTTTGTTCATCTTTCAATTCAAATAATACCAGAACAGAGTGTGCTTCATCCAAATTTATAAATTTTGCACTTCGTTTTATCTGGGATTTATTCTTGAGTATCGTCTTTTTGGCCAGGTGTATTTTTAAGTTTTTCAATGAAAGCACTATAGCTATTTTTTGGGGCTTTGATATTGCAAAATTATGCATAAATTAACTGTTTGCCCATTTACTTTCATTAATTTTAACGACGAATTGTTCGAAGAATGAGAATTACTTTTTTAGGTACAGGTACTTCACAGGGAGTTCCAGTAATTGCATGCAGTTGTGATATTTGTACTTCGTCCGATCCACGGGACCGAAGATTGCGTTCATCTATTCTGATTCAAGATGGTAACTCAAATATTGTGATAGACGCTGGGCCAGATTTTCGTTGCCAGATGTTGAAAGCAAACCTTAAAACCCTTAGAGCTGTTTTAATTACTCACGGGCATAAAGACCATATAGGAGGGATAGATGATGTTAGACCATTCAACTATTTCATGCATAAACCAGTAGATATTTATGCAGCCGAGGAAGTTCAAAAAGATATTCAACGTGATTTTTTTTATGCCTTCGACGAAGATAAATACCCAGGCATTCCAGACATTGAGCTCCATACAATCACCGACTTAATGCCTTTTCAAATTGATCACCTCGAAATAATCCCATTGGAGGTGTGGCACAACAGGCTCAAGATTTTAGGATTCAGGATAGGAAATTTTGCTTACATTACCGATGCTAGTTATATTCCTGAAAAAAGCATGAAATTATTGAATGGTTTGGAAGTATTAGTCATCAATGCCCTTAGATTTGAGCCTCATTTCGCACACTTCAATCTACAGCAGGCTATCGATATTATACATCATCTGAGACCTCAATCTGCCTATCTCACCCACATCAGTCATGGGCTTGGATTACACGAAAAAACAGAAAAATCTTTACCTCCAAATATTTTTATTGCTTATGATGGACTCGAGATAGTGATTAGCAGTTGATGTGAGAGGGTAATTATATTTTCTAAAATTTATGATCCTGATTTTCGAAATTGCAAATGAATAAAAAGAAACATAACATGTTTTATTCTGTCAAGCTCTTTTTCAGAAAAATGAAATTATTGAGAAGGATTCGAAAGAAGAATAAGCAGGTAGAAAAAATGGCCAAACAGCAAATTCGTGAAAGAGAAAAATATCTTAAAAAATGGGAAAGACGTAGAAGGCGACGTTTACTCCGCTTCATTGTCAAGAAACAATTTCAAAAAATTTTTCGCCCGAAAAAAAAGGAAAAAACTCAACAAACTGTTAAGATATATGAAGAACCTAAGCAAAAGCGTGCTGGGTATTCTTCATGGAAGAGGCGAAAGCGAATTATTCGATTTTTGATTTACAAGTCTATAAAATCGTGGTCTTTCGGAAAGAAAACTGACGTTCAAAATCGGCAAATTGCCACTGCGAGACTTAACAAACGAGAAAAGTGGATAATGATGCTCAACAGTGCCTCAGCCTTTATAATAGCCTATCTAACCATTCAAATCATCGGTCAAATGCTTACTTTGTTCATTGCTCAGAATTTCGAATTTCAAGGAAGCATCCGATATTGGGGAGTAGTTTATTTTATAACTTCGAACGACTGGACGCCAGATGCAGTGTTAACTTTATATAGTGTACAGCCTTTAGTGGGGCTCACCTTGGCATTAATCAGCCTTATCATTTATTTAAATGTTCAACAATTCGAGGGAATACTCAAGATGATATTTTTGTGGCTCTATATCAATGGCTTAGTTGCATTTTTTGGGGCTTTGGCCGTAGGAACTATTATTAGCAAAGGTTTTGGTTTTGTGGTTATTTACCTGTATTTGATGGATACGGGCAAATTGCTGGTCTCACTTTGTTCGTTGGGCATTTTGCTCATTATTGGGGTTTTTTCACGCTCTTTGTTTATTAACTCAGCCAATGTCTATTTCGAAGAAATCAACTTCAAAAATGTAAAGTCAGTTATCAGATACCATATTGTTTATCCTGCCTTGTTGGGTAGTTTTATCCTCATACTATTCAAACTTCCCAAAATTACTTCTTATGAACTTTTCACTCTAAGCACCATTATTCTGTTATTGCTTCCGGTATGGACTTCGCCTGGAATCATGGGTGAAAAAATTTTCGAGAATAAAGGGAATTTAACTTTACGCCCCTGGATGCTACTTCTTTCCTTCTCGGCATTGATGCTTTTCCGTTTACTTACCGACCCTCAACTTTTTGCCATTTAAATTGATGGATATGCCTTGAGCAAAATAGGGATTAAGCCATCGAATTTTTATTCTGCTTCGTTAAGCATTTTTTTAACCAAAGATTTCAATTCATTGCGGGTAAAGGGTTTTGCCAAGTAATGCGAGAATCCTTCCTTTAATAATCCTTCTGGTTTTAGTTTCAGTGCGTTGGCAGTAATTGCTGCTACAGGAGTTAGCCGGTAATTTTCCATTTGGCGCAATTTCTTTAGAATTTCAATGCCACTGGCCGAACGTCCTAAATTGATATCGAGCAAAACAATATCATAAGTTTTATGGCGAGCAGCTTCGAGGGCCGATCTGCTATCCACATAGGCATCTACATCATAGTCATCTTGAAGCGTGTAAACCATAAATTCTCTGTTGGTTTCTTCGTCTTCCACCAACAACACAGAAGGTTTATGAACGGTTTCTTCCAAACTTTCAGCAGGTAATGAGGTTCTCGAAATCAGTCCTTTTTCAGTGGGAACGGGCAAGTATACCGTAAACGAAGAACCTTTCCCTGGTTCGCTTTCTACTTCGATTTTTCCTCCTAAGATATTCACAAGATTTCTGGTGAGGCTTAAGCCAACGCCGACACCTTCATGCTTTCGGTTAATCCCTTCACTGGCTTGCCTAAAATTAGAAAAAATAAGTCCTTGCAAATCTTTAGGAATTCCTACCCCAGTATCCGAAATCTTTATCAAAGCCCATTCCTTGCCATTGATAGTCTGTTGAAGAAGATCAATTTTTATATATCCTTCCTCGGTATATTTCAAAGCATTATCCATGAGTTGACGGATAATTTTTTCGACATGAGATTCATCGCTTCTTACCTCGATTCGATAATCTTCCGGCTGATATATAATCTGCAGTCCTTTTTCTTCGGCCTTATCTCTATAATCCACCAAACATCTATTAATCAATGGATGAAGCATAAAATCGCAGATTTCTGTTTCTACGCGATAGGATTTTAAATCAGATAAATCGAGAATGCTTGTAAGGGTATTGAGCAAGCGTTCACCACTTTGCAAAATAGCAATTGCCATGTTGATATGCTGAGGATTTTGAAGCTCATCTCTTAAAATACTGGCAAATCCAATGATGCCGTTCAAAGGAGTTCGAAGTTCATGATTCATCGTAGAAAGAAAGTTTTCGGTTACTCTTTCCGATTCTTGAGCATTTTGATTAGCTATTGCCAGTTCAGCCTTGATTTCTTCAGTTTTCTTCAATTCTTCCTGATGCATATGTTTTTCATTCTTCAACAAAGTGCGATAATATAAAGCATGAATGAGTGCAATAATAGCCAACCCCGTAGCCATTATTAACATAGCCCAAACCCACGCCGGGGTATTATTTTGATTATTGTCGAAGATTGTGTTTGCAGTTTGTGTTGAAGAAATGGAAGCTAAAGAATCTCGCAAACTATTGAGTTCTTGCTGAAGCTGGGCTAATTGGCTTTGGTGGAAATCTTGATCCAGGGAATCCTTCCACTGAGAATATAACTGATAATAATTCAAGGCATCGACTAAATCTCCACTTGCCTTAGCAATCTTATACTTTTCTAAATATAAATCAGGGAAAAAATTAATGAGATGATATGATGTAGCATAACTCAAGGCTTCGTCGAGGTCTTGAACTGCTTTTGAGGTTTGGTGCATTTGATTGTATATCTGAGCGCGAGTATGAAGCACGCTCGAAAGGCTTACAAAATCATTCATTCCTCTAATTAACCGGATGGATTGATTAACCAATTCGAGGGCTTCTTGCCATCTTCCTTCCAGCATTTTTAAATTAGCCAGATTGTTAAGTACAGCTGCTTCTCCTCCAAAGTCTTTATCTGCATGAAAATATTCAAAGGCCGATAAAAGATACTTTTCTGCTTCGGCCAAATTACCCAACTCCTGATTCACTAATCCCAAATTGTTGTAAATATCCCCAACATTCGATGGTCGGACTTTCATCTGATGAAAATATCCCAATGCTTTGTCGAACCATGCTGCAGCTTCTTTCAGTCTTCCCATCCCAAACATAATGGTGCCAATATTGTTGGTGGAATAGTACAAAAGTTCTTTGTCTTTATATTTTTGACCAACCTGATAAGCCGAAAGATAATTCTTTAAAGCCAAGCTATTGTCCCCTAAAATGGAATAAATATAACCCGTTTGGTTCAGCAGATTTCCATAAATATTTGGATGAACAGTATCAATAGGCAAATCGAGACCTTTGGTGGCATAACTCAAAGCAGGCTTATAATTCCCCTTTTCAGACTCAATAATGGATTTACATAAATAAGCTTCTGCTTTCATGGCATAATTTATATCAGGATGGCGCAATACGATTTGGCAATATTTATTAGCCAACTCATAATCACTTTCATCAATCGACAACCATGTTTTACCGAGACAAGTTTTTAAAAAAATTTCTTGAGAAGGTTTTGAATTTACATCGGTTATTCTGTTAAAAAGTTTCCATGCCTGTTCAGGCATTTCTAAATTGGAATAACTTTTACCTATGTAATATAAAGCAGTAAATAAGTCACTGTCTTTCTCTTTACGATTCGCATCTATAGATATTTTCTTTGCAACCTCAATCACAACCTCTGGATGCTTTTCATAACGATGCTGAGCAAACGCGATGAAGACATTTAAGCTATCCTGAAAATTTCTTGCATCCGTAAAATCGGGCAAGGTGTCCGTATTACACACCTCCATCAGGTCGGCATTCTTTTGATGTGCATCCACTCCCGAACAAAAATTTAGTATAATGATGAGAAATAAAAGTCTCCCCCATGCGTTCATACAATTGTATGTATTACTTGGCTTCATCGTGGATCGAAAAAAAGAAGTTTGCGCAATTGTAGACTTGATTTATAATGCAAATAAACAAAATTAAATGATTTATTTCGAACTTTATTGTTATGTTGAATCGCAACATAAAGCTTACAAAAGCTAATTGAACACATGATTCAGATCTTTAAGGTTATAACAGGAACTTTATCGTTTATTCGTATTTTTTTATTAGACCTATCATAGATGAGGTTGGCCGTTACAAAGCAAAAAAGGGCTTTTGCCGATTATTGATTGTGATAAAATAGCGAAAACTGAATTTACAGATGCTCAAACAGAGAAAAGGAATAAACAAAATGGGGGCCGAAAAATAAGAAATTTTGAATTGTGAAGGATGAAAAATTTTATACATTATATTGAATATCTTTTACTCAGGTTTTTTCTGGCTCTTATCAGATGTTTTCCACTACGATTCTTATATTTTCTTTCAAACATCGCCTATTTTATTTTGTTCGAAGTAATAAGGTACAGGAGAAAAATTACACAACATAATTTACGGATATGTTTTCCGACCAAAGATGAATATTGGATTGAAGCCACAGCTCACAAATTCTATCATCATCTTTCCGATATTTTATTAGAAAGCCTGAAAGGATTTTCGCTTTCGCGCGAAGAATTGTTGAAACGATTCAAGCTGTCTAATCCTGATATTTTTTGCGAAATAGAAAAAAAATATTCGAAAATTATCATAGCATCGGCGCATTATGGAAACTGGGAATGGGGAGCTTTGCTTATCCCATCATTGCTGAAATATCAAACTTACGGCATTTATAAACCGCTGTCGAATAAATACATTGATCGATATTTAAAAACGCATAGGGCTTTATGGGGTATGCATCTGGTTTCGGTGACTCAAACTGGATTTATGTTTAGAAATTCTAACGAACGTCAGGCCTTCTTTTTCCTTTCCGACCAGTACCCAGGCAACCGAAAAAAAGCCTTACAATTTGAGTTTATGGGCCTGCCTACGCTTTGGCTTGGTGGACTTGAAAAATACGCACGTCATTTTCAACTCCCTGTTTATTACTTTGGTATAAGGAGGGTTAGCAGAGGAAAATATGAGGTATTTGCCGAGCTAATTGCTGAAAATCCGCGGCAGCTCGATAAGGGAGAAATTATTAATAAATATGTTAGAATTCTCGAAAAAGAAATTGAGCAATGCCCCAGCAATTGGTTATGGTCGCATCGAAGATGGAAAAATCTAGTTGAAAGAACAAATTTATTTCAATCGACAGGTGGCCATTCATAATATTTTTCGGGATGTTTGGCCCATGAAGCCCTAAAATATCCTTGAATCTTCCGCATATCGCCTTGCATGTCACCTGTTGGATAAAACATATTTCCCAGATGCATTTTTTTATTGGAATAATCAATCTTGGTAAGTAAAATGGGCAATCCAGTAGCTCGACTTATTTCATAAAATCCTGTCTTCCATCGTTTTACCTTTTTACGAGTGCCTTCTGGTGTTATTGCCAAAATAAAACTTTTAGATGTTTGAATTTGATTTACAAGCTCACTTACGAATCGCTTATCTTTACTTGGATATACAGGAACACCGCCCAACATCTTTAAAATAGGCCCCAATGGCCAGAAAAAATATTTCGACTTGATGAGAAATTTCGGCTTAATGTTTATTGCTCTCGAAAACAGCCATCCATAAACAAAATCCCACAAACTGGTATGAGGCGCTTGTATAATGATGAATTTATTACCTTCGGGACAACCACATTCGACAGTCCATCCCAGTATTTTAAGAATAATACGAGAAATTTTCTTCATTAAGCTCGTTTTGAGAAGGCCAACAAGAGAAATAAAAGATTATGCAACTTGCAATATCTTATGCTTGATATTATTGAAAATGAATTCATCTCCAGCCTTTTTCCCTTTCATGGCCTCGAATATAGGCACTTGTGGGGAAATCACAAACCATGTATCCCCATCAACCTTTATCTTGCCTAAACCAACGGCAACGAACATATTTTGACGATCGGTCATCACAATCGATCCGAATTCTACATTTTTGAATTCATCTTCTGGATTGATCTTTCTTAAAACATCGAGCTGTTCTAAGATTTTATTATACTGAATAGCAAACATTTCGCTTTTTTGAAGATACTGCGACCGGTAGGATTCATAGATATCCAGCGTATTGACCTCTTCCTGGGCAGCTTGTTCGGCTTCCTCAATGGCAAGCCTCGTCCTCTCGGCAGCCGATTCAAGAGTTTTTAAAGCCTCTTCGTATACTTTCTTCTTTAATGAATTCTGTTCCATAACCGCTTTAACTTGAATAGAATAAAAAAAAACCTCCCGACAAATGATCTTGTTTAATGCCGGGAAAGGTTTCTTGTGCAAATATATGATAAAATATGATATGCAAATAATTTTTTATAAAATTTTTAAGCCGGTTCGGATTTTAAGTCGATATCAGCTTTGCATAGACTCTCATCGTTTAATCCTTCTTGAGCTCACCTTTATAAAATCCATTATATAAGCACTTTTCCTCTCCATGAGGCAAAGGCAAGCCGATGGAGAAGTTTTCCCAAAGAAAACGTATTTTTGTTTTCGATAAAGCGTTTGAATATGGATAACCATTCTAAGCATCCTGTTTTTCACCGCAATGTTGTTGAAATGCTGGCTGTAGCCTTTGAGTATTGTCGTTTTATGGAAAAATTGGAAAATGTAGACAAATTAGCCTTGGCTTCTTATTTGCTCAAAGTTTTACCTCTTTTGTATGTAAAGGGCGAACTATTGCCCGAAATCGAAGTCGAATATCCAGAAGCCAACGAGCGTTTTGTTATAGAGGAAGAATGGGAAGGGCTTTTTAATCATATTAGAATCATTTTAGGCACCGACGATATTTATTTTACTTTCGATCCACCAGCTTATGGATGGGGTGAAAGCTTAAAAACCAGCTTGGCCGAGCATTTGGCCGATATTTATCAGGATATGAAAGATTTTGTAGTCTTATATCAAAAAAATTCTTTGGCCGCCAAGGAAAATGCCGTAGCCGAATGTCGTCACCTATTTCTCAACCATTGGGGACCTCGGGTAGCCTCCTCCCTACTTGCCTTCCATTACTTATATCACGACGGAGACAAACCCTATTTTGCCAACTCAGGACAATAAGATTTTTCATGCCATCGTTAAACAATATTTTATTGATTATCCTTACTTTATAACATCGATGAAACTTTCGATTATTATTGTCAATTATAATGTTGAATTTTTTCTTGAACAATGCCTGCATTCGGTAAAACGTGCTTGCAAAAACATTGAAGCCGAAATATGGGTGGTCGACAATAATAGTGTGGATGGCTCATTGAAAATGTTGAAGGAGAAATTTCCTGAAGTTAATGTTATTGCTAACAAAGAAAATCTGGGGTTTGCCAAAGCCAACAACCAAGCCATACATAGGGCACATGGTGAATATATTTTATTGCTCAACCCCGATACAGTTGTAGCTGAAGATACCTTCGAAAAAACCATTGCATTTATGGATGCTCATCCCGATGCCGGTGGCTTAGGAGTAAAAATGGTGGATGGAAAAGGAAAATTTCTGAAGGAATCTAAACGAGGGCTACCCACTCCTTCTGTGGCTTTTTTCAAAATGGTAGGCCTTACAAAAATATTTCCCCATAACCCTTTATTTGCCCGTTATTATCTTGGCCATCTGTCAGACGACGAAATTCATGAAGTAGAAATCCTTTCGGGTGCTTTTATGCTCTTGCGACGTGAAGTCCTCCAAATAACTGGTTTACTCGATGAAGATTATTTTATGTATGGTGAAGATATCGATTTATCATACAGGATTTTAAAAGCGGGATATAAGAATTATTATTTCCCTCATACGCGCATTATTCACTATAAAGGAGAGAGTACCCGTAAGAGCTCGCTCAATTATGTCTTTACGTTTTATCAAGCCATGGCCATTTTTGCCAAGAAACATTTTTCGGCAGGCTTGGCCCGCAGGTTTAACTTTTTTATCAATTTGGCCATTTTCTTCAGGGCTGGACTATCACTATTGCGCCGATTTACAGAATACATTTTTTTGCCTTTGCTCGATACGGCTCTTGTTTATGGTGGAATCATCATTATGAAAAATTATTGGGAAGGGTTTATTTTTCAAGGATATGGCGAATATCCGCCCCTTTTCGTTTATATTATGTTACCTGCATACATCCTCATTTGGCTCTTCTCGGTGTATTTAAGTGGAGGATATGACAAGCCATTTCATTTGTCAAAGGTTTTTCAAGGAATAGCATTGGGCACGGTGATTATTTTGGCAGCCTATGCCTTATTACCCGCAAATCTGAGGTTTTCTCGAGCCTTGATCCTTTTTGGAGCTTTATGGGCTATAATGAGCATGACATTGATACGTGTCTTGCTTCATTTCAGCGGAATTGAGCAGTATCGTTTAGCCGTAAATGAAAATAAACGATTCTTAATAGTTGGAAAGGATAATGAATGCAACCGTGTAGCCGAAATTTTACGTAATGGCATTCACAGACCTGCTTTCATCGGTTTTGTGGCCAGCGATCCTCTCCAACAACAAACCAATGGCTTTGTCGGAAACCTTTCTCAACTCAATGAAATAATCAGAATTTATGGAATAGATGAAATCGTTTTTTGTGCCAATGACATCTCGGCTCAGTATATCATCGATCAAATGCTTCAATTACATGATAAATCCATAGAACTCAAAATTGCTCCTCCCGAGAGCTATTCCATCATTGGCAGCAATTCCATCAGCACTTCTAACGATCCTTTCATCATCGACATAAGCAGCATAAACAGCCGCCGAAACCGCCGAAACAAACGTATTGCCGACCTCATCTTAGTGTTTTTATTGTTACTTACACTTCCCTTCAATATTTGGTGGGTCGAAAAAAAATCAGCTTATCTCAAAAATATTTTCTTAGTACTATTTGGACGTAAGACTTGGGTGGGTATAAAAGATATACCAGGAGTAACCAACCCTTCCTCTATAGTTAAACCCGGTATTTTATGTCCCACTGATGCATGGCCAACCGACCAATTGACCCCACAAACTGCCCTTAATCTCAATCTGCTCTATGCCCGCAATTATCGTCCTCTGGATGATTTTAACATTGTTTTGAAGGCATTTAGAAAGCTGGGACATACATAAGCAATTATCTTCTTGATATGATTTTGCTTCATCTCACAAATTTATTCTTCGAGCTTTAGGAAAATCTTCGGTTTCGATATTGAGCATTTGAAATGGAGTAAAAAACATTTTTTAATTCAATTATCTTTGCCCGCATTAATATTTTTTATGAAAGGGAAATGAATTTAAAACTTACCAGGCCTTTGGCATTTATCGATCTTGAGACCACAGGCCTTAATATTGGCCACGATAAGATAGTCGAAATTAGCATCCTAAAAGTTCATCCCGATGGTAACACCGAAACTTATACACGTCGAATTAATCCTACTATTCCTATTCCTGCTGAAGTTACTCGAATCCATGGTATTACTGATGAAGATGTAAAAAATGAACCAACCTTTTCGAATTTAGCCCCTGAAATCGCCAAATTTTTAAAAGATTGTGATTTAGCTGGATACAATAGCAATAAATTCGATGTGCCCATGCTAATGGAAGAATTTTTAAGAGCCGGCATCGAGTTCCCTCTGACAGGGAAAAAGTTGATCGACGTTCAAAATATATTTCACAAGATGGAACCTCGAAACTTAGAAGCTGCCTATAAATTCTATTGCAATAGAGATTTGGTAAATGCTCATTCGGCCGAAGCAGACATTACCGCAACTTTCGAGATTCTTCTGGCTCAAATAGAACGATATACAGGCAAAGAGGTCAATACATCGGAAAATTCACATTCAGTCCTTTTCGACAACACAGTATCAAGCCTGCATCAAATTTCCTTTCAACATAAGAATGTAGATTTTGCTGGTCATATTATTTATAATGAACAAGGAAAAGAAGTATTTAATTTTGGGAAATACAAAGGAAAAGTGGTAGAAGAAATTTTTCGTAAAGAGCCTTCTTATTATGATTGGATGATGAAGGCCGATTTTCCTCTATATACCAAGAAAATTATCACAGCCATAAAACTGCGAGGATTTAACAAAGGCAGAAATGATTTAAATGAAGGAAAAGTATAAGATTTGATTTGTTTTTGAAAAAAATTGTAAATTTGCAAACCCAAATTCAAAGGAATTACTAACGATGGCAAAGAAAAGCAAAGAAGCACGCATTCAGGTAATTTTGGAGTGTACTGAACAGAAGAATTCAGGTGTACCAGGCATGTCAAGGTATATTACCACAAAAAATAAGAAAAACACTCCAGGCCGTTTAGAACTTAGGAAATACAATCCCTATCTTAGAAAAGTTACTATACATAAAGAAATAAAATAAATAAACAATATGGCCAAAAAAGTTGTAGCAACCTTACAAACATCAGGAAAGGACTGGGCAAAAGTGATCCGAATGGTGAAATCGCCCAAGACAGGCTCTTATATTTTTACTGAAGATATGGTGCCTCACGATAAAGTAAAAGAATTTCTGGCTTCTCAGAAATAGTTTTTTTATAAGTAGTAATTCTGAAAGAATACAGGGAGCCTAAAACTAAAAGGGCTCCCTGTTGTTTTTCCAAACAAGTATATATCGTTGATTATTATGGCATTATTTTCATTATTTGGCAAAAAAGAAAAAGAAGACCTCGATAAAGGCCTTGAAAAGACAAAGCAATCGGTTTTTTCGAAAATTGCAAGAGCAATAGCCGGAAAATCAACAGTTGACGATCAAGTGCTCGATGAGCTGGAAGACATCCTCATTGGTGCCGATGTTGGAGTGGAAACAACACTTCGTATCATCGAAAGAATTCAAAAACGTGTATCTCGCGATAAATATATTCATACCAATGAGCTCAATAGAATACTCAAGGAAGAAATCGTAGCCTTGCTCGAGGAACACCATGCAGGCCTGGTACAAGGGTTCGATTTTACAAAGGGCAAATATCCTTATGTGATTATGGTGGTAGGCGTGAATGGCGTAGGCAAAACTACTACTATAGGAAAATTGGCTTATCAGTTCAGTAAGGCGGGCAAAAAAGTACTCTTAGGTGCCGCTGATACCTTTAGAGCTGCTGCCATCGACCAACTCAAAATCTGGGGACAGAGAGCCAACGTTCCCGTTATCGCTCAGGAAATGGGGGCCGATCCGGCTGCTGTGGCTTTCGATACATGCAACTCGGCTGTGGCCAACGATTATGATGTTGTCATCATCGATACGGCCGGCCGCTTACATAATAAAATAAATCTCATGAACGAACTTTCGAAAATTAGAAAGGTAATTCAAAAAGTCATACCCGAAGCTCCACAGGAAGTCCTCTTAGTACTCGATGCCTCTACAGGACAAAATGCCATAGAACAAGCCAAACAATTTACATCGGCTACCGAAGTAAATGCTATAGCACTTACAAAACTTGACGGAACAGCCAAGGGCGGCGTCGTCATCGGCATTTCCGACCAGTTTAAAATTCCTGTAAAATATATAGGTGTGGGTGAAAAAATCGACCAACTTCAATTATTCAATCGCACTGAATTCGTCGATAGCCTCTTCAAATAATCGAAGATTCCTCTATCTTAGCCAATCTCCATACTTTCTTCAAGATTATTGCAATGATATAAAAGAATTCCCTGGTTTTTGCTCGAACTGTTCTGGCTAATAAATTGTGGGATGTACAGGACTCGAACCTGTGACTTCCACCCTGTCAAGGTGACACTCTAAACCAACTGAGTTAACATCCCGCTTTTTCATTCACAAAATAAGTGAATATATTTTTAACAGACAATATTCAATAATTGTTAATAGAGAAGATTTGATTTTTTTGACCTGACAAATCACTGCATCAGAATATTTACTGAAACTGTGCCTGGTCCGGCATTAATACAAAGAACAGGTGAGGCTTCCGATATAAACAAAGGTGGCTTGCCTGTGAGCTTCTCCAGTTCATTGCTATATCTTTGTGCTGTTTTAAGGTTGTTGAAATGCGTGATGGCATAATTCCATACCTCTCCTGTGCCAATTATATGCTTGATACTTGCTATCACTTTTTTAATTGCTCCACTTTCACTTACCGATTTACCTTTCTCTTGTGTCTGACCTTGATGGTTGACAATAATTACAGGTTTGATATTTAAGGCATTAGCAACGAATCCTTTCGTAGGACTTAATCTACCACTTTTTACCATGTATTTTGTAGTAGTACAGGAAACAAACATGTAAGTTTTTTCTTTCCATTGGTCAATGGCATCTACAATTTCCTGATGTGAAGCATCTTCTAATGCCATTTGCGCAGCTCGCAAAGTGAGCAAACCCAAAGAACCCGAAAGTTTGGTCGAATCGATAACTGTGGCTATTTTCTCATTCTCATTAGCTATCTTATATGCTGCCTGGCGACTATTGTTCCATGTTCCACTCATGGCCGAACTAATATGCAGGCTGATTACTGAATCGTATTGGGTAAAAAGATAAGAATAGCGATTCATTAAATCTTTGATAGCGGGTTGTGAGGTTGAGGGATAAATTTTCGACGAAAAGAATAATTTTTTAAAATGTTTACCCGAAAGACTTAAACCATCCAAAAAATAATTATCTCCAAAATGTACATTAAGAGGGATGACATGAATTTGATATTCATCGAGCATAGAGCGTGGAATATCGCAAGTGGAATCGGTGAGAATGGCTATCTTCGGCCTAACGCCCGATGCAATAGTATTTTGAAAAACCATGTCATCCACCTTTTGATATACGATTTTCCCATGAGGTATTAAGCGATCGAAAACCTCTGAAGGATTATCGGTATGAATATGAATACGGGTTTTTACAGGTGAACCAGCAACTACCAATGAATCTCCCATGCGTAAAAGCTGTGTACGGATTTTTTGGTGATCTATTCCACTGCCGCTAATCAGTGCCTCAGTGCAATATCTAAACGTAATCTGGCCGTGAACAATTGCTGTTAATTCTTCTACTCTATTGGCTTGATATGAAGTGTGTAAAATTTTGATTCCCTGCTTCAAAAGATCAATAATGCCCTCCAAGAATAAGACAAAAGCCTTAGCACCAGCATCCACCACATTTGCCATGGACAATACCTTTAGTTTTAATTTGGTCTCTTCAAGAGCATGTTTGGCTTTGTCAATCGAATTTTCCAATAATAAGCTAAAATCGTTGATGGAATCTTTTACTTGATAAATAAAATCAGCCCATTCGCGAATTACGGTTAGTATAGTACCTTCAACGGGATTAGTGATGGCTTGGTAGGCATATTTTACCGATTCTTTTAAGGCTATAGCAAAACTGGAAACCGTAAGGGGTTCGTCTGGATGTATCTCGGTGCTGAAGCCATACAGATACTGAGCAAATATAATACCCGAGTTTCCTCTTGCTCCAATTAAAGCCGCATTAGCCAATGAATCTGCAGTAATCTTCACATCTCGATTGGGTTCTACCATATCTATGATAGACCGCATGGTAGAAGCAAAATTAGTACCTGTGTCGGCATCAGCTACAGGAAAAACATTGATTTTATTGAGAAGATGCTGATTCTGAAATATTTTATTGGCTCCGGCTAAAAATCCATAATACAACGCTCTTCCATCAATAAAGTTTAGGCGTTTTTCAAATACAGCATGATTTTTATTCTCCATGATATGAAGCTCGATTATAACTTACTTCCCTAAAGGTATATAACTCAAAAAATTCCGATTTTAACAGAATTATCCGCGCTTTATCACAAAAGGAGAGAATGTTATTGGGAAAATATATTTCGTACGTAACTATAACACTTTTATGCAAAAGTTTGTTCACGCAATAAGTTTAAGAATTGCAAAATTACACCAAATTTTAATATATCTCTCAAACTTATAGTAACATATTTAAATATAGTTATTTATTTCAATTTGGAACACCTTTTCTCTAATTGACGATTTCGAATCCATGCATTTAAAGTATCAATTCGTTGATTATCAGCAAGATTAATTCTACACCGGTATAGCTCAGTAAAAGGATCAGCATCAGCAATCATTTCTAATAACTGATCTGGTGAAGGAAGTTCGTTCAATTCGACATATTCCTCATAAGTAATTTTAAGGAAAGCTGTACCCGCTTGAATTCCTTTTCTATCGAGCAAATAACCCTCTTCTAATAATACAGGATAGCGAAAAGAATTTTCTTGTTTTAAATCTTGTGGGTGTGGATAATTCAAGACCGAATCCTTATTGGGACTTAAAACTATAGGAACCAGCTTACTATAGTCATTCCGTGTCTTATAAACCATAATCGGAGCCGGCGACTGAGAAAAGCTTGCTTCTTGTTTCGATTGCATGTTTTGGTGAGTTGTTTTACATGTTGTGAGGAGCATCAAGCTCGACAATAAAAAAACAAAACTACATTTATTCATGACTTGATTTTTTATGTAAGGTTTTCATCAATTTTTTACTAAGTTTCTTGAAATTTTCCATTTGAGACATAATAGGCGATATATGTATTTCACTGGCAGGAATTACTCCAGTGCCTTTAATCATTTCGGCTTGTTCGGGGAAAAGAAGAATAAAACTGAGCTTGTTGGACAATTGATTCAAACGCTGAGGCAGGCTATCGAATACTGGTAAATAAGAAATTGTATCTTCTCTTGCTGCCACAATAATGAACAGACTATCTGTTTTTAATCGAGTGCTTGCATCAAAAGCCGATTCCCAATCTATATATATGGTGTTTTTAATACTTGGGTTAATCTTCCATATCTTGGCTATGGATAGAAAAATAGGCAACAGCTCTTTAGAAGTCTTAAACTCAAGAGATGCTTGAATTTTGTTAGCCAGTATAAGAATTTTGGATACCCAATAAATGAATCCGGATTCATATTCTGTATTAGGTGGGCATAAAATGGTGATATTTTTAAAAATAAAGATAGATTGTTTTATTTTGCTAACCACGATAGTATGGCTGGTTTCGGAGATAATTTTTTGAAGAATACTGCCAAAAATACGCTCACTCGATTTTAAACTACCTCCCCAACCCATCACAATCATACTGGCCATAGTCTCCTTTATTCCTCTAATAATTCCACTCACAATGTTCACATCCACTCTAACCAGAGGTTGAATTCTGGCTTCGTTAAGCGAAATATTGCGAATAATATTATCGAGGTCTTTCCTACTTTTAAGGATATTTTGCTGAACAAGTTCATTGTCTTCGACAATTGAAATGGGGTAAATGGGTTCATCCGATCCTGGATGTTTTAGTACTATGGCCAGTTCTATAAGAGATTTTAATGATTGTGGATTGGCCACAGGGACAAGTATTCTCTCCGGGAAAGCTGGTACCTCGGGTAAAGTGTATTCTTCTGAAAGATGAATCTTTCGACTGGCTTTATCGGCTACTATAGAACCAATTAAACAAGTTAACAGTATGAGAATAATTGTTCCATTAAGAATATAAACATCTATAATACCCAAGTTAAATCCAATAAATATGACGGCCAAAGTAGCAGCGGCATGTGTGCTGCTAAGTCCGAAGATCAGGTTCCCCTGTACCGAGCTGTATTTGAATATAAAACGGGTTAGATGCGCGGCAAAAAACTTCCCAATTAACGCTGCCAAGGTAAGAATTAATGCTACTTTTATTACTAAACTCCCTTCAGTTAACAAGTTAGGGTCGATTACCATACCCACCCCAATAAGGAAAAAAGGAATGAATAAGGTGTTGCCGATTAATTCGATGTTGTTCATTAGCTCTCGGTTGCCCGATATGGTTTTATTAAGGGCTAAACCTGCTAAAAAAGCTCCGATAATAGGCTCAAGACTGGCAACCTTGGCCAGAATTCCTGCTAAAAATATCATAAAAAAGATAAAAACAAGCGGAATTAATTTTTCTCCTTCTATATTTCTTAATAACCATCTCAAGGCTTTTGGATATAACCACAAAATGAGAAAAGCTATAATAAAACCACTTACTACTATTCTTAACCATGTTATTGAATTAGAAAGATTTCCATATCCTGAAGCAATAAAGGCCAGCAGCAGCAAAACCAATGTATCTGTAATAATTGTCCCGCCAATAGTAATGGCAACTGCCTCATTTTTTGCAATGCCAAAGCGGCTTACAATGGGATAGGCAATCAATGTATGTGTAGAAAACATAATGCTTACTAAAAAAGAGGGTAAAGGCTCGAGATGAAGCAAGGTACGACACGATACAAATCCTAAGCCTAAAGGTATGAAAAACGTAAGCAAGCCAAAAACAATACTTTTATAAGCCGTATGTTTGAATTCCTGGAGATTGAGGTCTAAACCAGCTACAAACATAATGAACAACAAACCCGCAGTCCCAAATAACTGAATACTGCTATCGTTCTGCAAGATTCCCCAACCATGCGGCCCTAAAGCCATTCCCGCTAAAATGTATCCAATGATGGCCGGAAGCTTTATCTTCTGAAATATGGTTTGTGATAACAGAATACTTAGAAGTATGATGGCAAAAATAACAACCGGTTCGCTGGAAGGAATATGTAATAAGCCGGTGTCTATCTGGTTTCCCATCATCATTTAAAGGTATAATAGCAAAAACAAAATTAAAGGTTTAAGCCGAATTGGAATATCAGGTTGAGTTTAAAAATCTCTGTTTCATTACTTTAAAATTTTAATATGGTTGATACTCAACTAAAAACTTTTTATGGTTTATCTAACTCAAATTTTATCCTTCTGAATTTCAATGCAATTTTTTAAATATGATAAAATTGAATGTCTTCTAATTTCCAAACCAAACCTCCGCGGTAAAATGGCATAATTTCTGATGCTTTTTGTTGCCCAGCTTAAAGTGGATTTCTAAAAAGATATCTTCACTGAGGAAATGTCAACAGATGGATATAAAACTAATTGAAATGATGAAAGCCCTAAATCTTGAGGATGAAATTCATTACTTTTGCAGGCATATAATAATTTACGAAATGCTAACCCATAAAATCAACTATACACTATGAAACGTACATTAATATTAGTATTTGGATTTTTCCTTACCCTGAATTATCTACAGGCACAGGATGCGAAACCCGTAAGCAAGAACGGCCCCGTGATTACCTTCGATCAAAAATTAAGAGACGAGGCAGGGAATATCGTGTGGGACTATGGTACAATTTATAAGGACAGCAATGGAGACTCCTATTTTCGGTTTACCAATACCGGAAAAGAACCTTTAGTGCTGTCGGAAGTTCGTTCTTCGTGCGGTTGCACCGTTCCCAGGTGGCCTCGTGAGCCTATACTTCCCGGGAAAAGCGATACCATCAAGGTTAGGTATGCAACTAACCGTTTAGGGGTTATCAATAAAACCATAACAGTAATGTCGAATGCAGTGAATAACCCTGTTATACTTCGCATTAAAGGAAATGTAATTGAAAAACCTGCCGAAGTAGTTCCCGAGAAGAAACCTGTTGGTGCTGCGCAACCCCTCAACAAGGCTAAATGAACTTGTCTTTCTCAACCAGACAATATACCCGGAAATATGCCTCCGGGTTTTTTATTTGCATTTTTGAGCTCAAATGAATAAAAATGCTACCTCATCTTAAATATTTAAACTGATCATATTTGTTTACCTTTGCAGCTAACTAACTTTAATTTAATTATTATGCCAGATATATCAGAAAAAGGCAAAAATATGCCTGCCTCTCCTATACGAAAGCTTGTTCCATTTGCCGACAAAGCAAAACAGAGAGGAATCAAGGTGTTTCATCTAAATATTGGCCAGCCTGATATAGAAACGCCCCAAACGATGTTGAATGCTATTCATCATTTCGACCAAAAGGTCATAGAATACAGCCATTCAGCTGGAACTTTGTCGTATCGGACTAAACTCGCCCAGTATTATGCTAAATTGGGTATTTCTATACAACCCGATGATATTATAGTTACTACAGGTGGCTCAGAAGCTATACTTTTTGCCATTCAATCGGCAATGGACCCTGGTGACGAGATTATTATTCCCGAACCCTTCTATGCCAATTACAATGGTTTCTCAATTGAGGCGGGAATAAATGTAAAACCAATTCCATCTTTTATCGAAAATGGTTTTGCTCTTCCTCCTATTAGCGAATTCGAAAAGGCCATAGGACCTCGCACAAAGGCTATTTTGATTTGTAATCCAAACAACCCCACAGGATATCTTTACAGCCCCGAAGAATTGAAACTCCTCCGCGATATTGCACTCAAATATGATTTGTATCTTTTTGCCGATGAAGTATATAGAGAATTTTGTTACGATGGCCGTCATCACTTCAGTATCATGCAGCTTGAAGGATTGGACCAGCATGCTGTTTTGATAGATTCGGTAAGTAAGCGTTATAGTGCGTGTGGAATCAGAATAGGATGTTTGATTTCGAAAAACAAACAACTGATGGCCGCAGCCATGAAGTTTGCTCAAGCCAGATTAAGCCCTCCAAGTGTTGGACAGGTAGCTGCCGAAGCCGCCGTTGATACTCCAAGCGAATATTTTGATAATGTGAAAAATGAATATGTAGCCCGGCGCAATGTAGTAGTCGAAGCTATCAATAAAATACCAGGTGCATTCTGTACAAGTCCTCAGGGTGCTTTTTACGTGATGGCCCGTCTGCCAATCGATGATAGCGATTGTTTCTGTCAATGGCTGCTCGAAAATTTCGAATCAAAAGGACGCACAGTAATGATGGCACCTGGCACAGGTTTTTATTCCACACCCAAAAAAGGCCTCGATGAAGTACGTATTTCTTATGTGCTGAAAGTTGAGGAATTGCATCAAGCAATGGAATGCCTGGCCGAAGCTCTAACTCTTTACCCCAATCGTAAATAATTCAAGCAAACAAATATGTATTTTCAGTGAGCTGTTATTACCAACAGCTCTTTTTATTTCGTTTCAATAAGTCGCTTTTATACAGCCTTAATGATATGAATCTGAAATTCAAAAGCTTGATTTGTAAAATCTAGATTAAGCCCATATAAACAGGCATTCCCCTTTATCGAACTGATAGCAATAGATGACAGAGTTTTGTAATTTTTATCTCAGCACTTCAAGGTTGAAAATTTATTTTTGAAGGTGAACCTTCAGTGCATCTGTCCAAAGGCGGTAGCCCTTTTCATTCATATGCAACATATCGTGTAAAAATAAATCTTCATTAGGCATTCCGTCAGCTTTTAACATGGCTGACCAAATATCTACAAAATCAATATATGCTGTTTTCTCGGCATAAGCTTTCATCATTTGATTGGCTTGAGTATATTTTGGGAAAAATTGAGCACGAGATGGACTGGGTTTAATAGAAACTAATATGATTCCTGCCTCTGGAAAATGGATGTGGATAAGACGAGTAATGGTAATGATATCCTCGAAAAATTCTTCTACACTTTTCGTAGGTTCTATCAAATCGTTATCACCTTCATAAATAACAACCTGGGAAGGATGATAAGGACGAACCACCTCGTCATAGTAATAAATTACATCGGTCAGCACTGAACCCCCAAAACCACGATTTATTACATTCAATCCCGGAAAATCTTCCTTTATAGTTGTCCAACGTGTAAATGTAGAACTCCCTATAAATAATACAACATCTTTCGGACGACCATATAAAGAATCTTCAATGGCAAAGCTTCGAATATCTTCCTTCCATAATTCGGCTCGAGGATATTGTGCAAACGACGTAATTCCATAAATCAATAAAAAGATGATGGCGAGATAGAATTTTTTCATGCTTGAAAGAATTTTTAGGTAACAAAGATAAAAATGGATATAATCATATTCTACAAGCGACATAATAAATTTCCAAAACCAATTTTATCTTACTCTCATATAATTCGTATTACAACAACAAATATAGCATTAGCAAAAAAATCATTCAAACTTATAATTAATTGATTATCAATTTTATTTCAGTATTTTATAGTTATTCGATTATCTAGTTTAGCCAGATTTTCTATCCATTTTATTATTTAATTTTTTGTTGATGAATTTTCCTTGCCATTAAAGCTCAGTATTCAATTCGCATATTTTACAACCAACCTTCATTCTTATACCACTGGATAGATTCCTCCAAACCACGATGCAGATTGTATTCGGGACTATAATGAAGCATATTTATAGTTTTGCTAATGTCGGATTTCCAATTTATAGCCTTCATAGTTAAGTATTTATCTTTATTGAGGGTAGGAGAAATTTTAAAGGGTCGTGCGGAGATTTCCGAAATAAAACTGACGGCTTTGAGTCCCCAATGAGGTACTGTTACCTTCAAGGCTTTTGAATTGATCATTTTACAGCATAAGTCACGATATTCCCTATCGGTATAAGTGTTACCATCGGTAACATGAAAGATTTGTTGTGAAATTGGTGTTTCGAGTGCTAAAAAAACGGCTTTTACTAGATCTTTTACATATACAAATGAAAGGAAATGAGGCTTGCAGCCGGTAACAGGTGCCAGTCCCTTTTTCACTGTACGTAACATGAGGTAATAATCGGTTTCTCGTGGTCCATACACTCCTGTAGGACGCATAATATTCCATGGTAAAGATGATTGTCGAATAATTTTTTCAGCTTTTAGCTTGCTTTTTCCATACAAGGTATCAGGTTTTGGAATATCATCGGGATGAAGTGGTTCAAGAGTTTTAGGATTTCCTGGTCCTAAGGCCGCCAAACTGCTCATCAGAACGAATTTTAAAATCGAAATGCCACTTTCGTGAATGGCTTCGATAAATCTTGCGGTATTTTCTGCATTAACACGATCGAAGTCTTTATGGTTAATTGTTTTTGTAACTCCAGCATTATGAATAATATAATCTATGGGACCGCACTGTCGCTCAATCAATTGTAATGCTTCTATCATTTTCTGTTTGTCGGTAAAACCGGCTCTTACGAGATTTACTTCTGAAGGAAGATTTTCAGTATGGCTTGTTTCTCTTACCCAAGCCGTTACTTTCCATCCTTTTTCTACACCCATTTCGGTGAGAAAACTTCCAATAAAACCCGTGGCTCCTGTAATGATGATATTTTTCTCTTTGTTCATATTCCATGTCATTTAAATCATTCCTTCCATTCGTCTTGATGGCTATAGAGTAATTGCATAGCCTCATTTACTATATCCTCGGTGGCTTGCATTCCATCTAACCAGTGAATTCGAAAACCCTTACGTTCCATCCTTTTGAACCAGGTCATTTGTCGCTTTGCAAACTGATGTATGGCCGTATTCAACGATTTTATCATTTCATTTTTCGACATCTGCCCTTGGAGATAACGGCTTATAAAACGATATTCCAATCCATAGAAATCGAGCTTTTCGGGCTTTATGCCCTGTTTTACGAGCTGCTCTACTTCTTCAATCATGCCTTGCTCCAGTCGTTTATGTAATCTTTGAGTAATCCGATTTCGGAGCTCTTCTCGGGGTAATGTAACGCCAAGGATAAAATTAAGTGGTATGAGTGTTTCTTCTTGAGGATGTGAAAGTTTCCATGTTTCAATTTCGATGGCACGAATCAAACGAACTCGGTCGGTAATATCGGTAGTATTATGCAAAGATCGCATGGATGCCAGCTGAGTGATTAGATTTTCAGTAGATTCATTTTCGAGAATATTTCTAAGATATTTATTTTCGGGTACCTCGGGCATATAATAACCTCCGATCACAGCTTCGATGTATAAGCCTGTACCCCCGCACAGAATCACCTGCCTGCCTCTGTTACGAATTTCATGATAAGCTTTTTTAAAATCGAACGAAAAATCCCAAACACTATATTCCTCGCCTGGCTGACGAATGTCGATTAAATGGCATGGAATAAATCTGCCATCTACAAAATAATCATGTAAATCCTTGCCTGTGCCCAAATCCATTCCACTAAAAACTTGGCGAGAATCGGCCGAAATAATCTCAGCATCGATGAGTGCAGCTATCAAGGCCGAAATGCGTGTTTTCCCAACTGCGGTAGGTCCAAGTATTGTAATCATGTATCCAAGTTTCTATTGAAGTAAAGGATAATGTTGTCGATAAGAATATTCCTTCATAGCAAGAAAATTACGTATTTTCTGTAAGGCGTTTATATCACAAGTGTCAAGATTTTCATTTATTGGCGGATGATTATCAGGGAAATAATGCATTAAAAATTCTTTGAGGCAAATCTCGTCAGATTTTTTTACATCGGGTTGGTATCTTTTCAGAAATTGAAATATACGCAAGGCGTCAATTTTTTGCATACAAGCTTTGACAAACGATTTTTCATTTCTTGAGTTTTTGCGTAACGGTCCCCAGATGTCGGAAGTTCGAAAAATATCTTTAAGAAAAGCATCCATGGGTGTTACAATATTTTCAAAATAAAGTTTCGGGAAGGCCTCGAAAGTAATTCTCACCCTATCGAATAAGGAATAATAAAAAATAGGATAGGCTTCCCAATGTCCTTCTTTGCCTCGAATCATTGCAGGACCTGTACCAAAAATAACCCTATCAGAAAACCTCGATGCAGGAAAAACTATGGTTGGACACCAAGTGAGGACAGATCCATGTTTGCGGAGTTTTTGTAAAAAATAGAAATCTTCACCCGCTTGATGTGGTGTAATGCCTCCAATTTTCCGATAAGTATCTGTCTTTAAAGCCATTGACGAACCCATTGCCGTAAAAGCATAAGGGTTATGAATGAATAACATATTGAGCGCATACACCCGCATATATATTTCATATCTAAGAATGCAACGATTAGTAATTTCATTTTGGGTAAGTGGATGGTAATAAGGAATTGATAAAGCAGAAATAAAAGGATAATCATAAAAAGTCTGTGCTATAACCTCCAAATAATCTCTCCCAAATATTGTATCAGCATCTAAACTCAAGATGATATCATCATTTTTCGCTTTCTGTGCAATAAAATCCATTGCAGTTTTGCGTGCAAATCCTACTCCTTGCTGCTTTCCTTTCCATCCCATACCCAACGAAGATTTATCTATAATCTCGATATCGAATGATAATGAACTTGAATTCAGTAAGTTTAAGCATCTCTGATTATCTTTGTATATATGTATTTTGTCGGGAATAGTGCTATATTCTTCGGGTTGATTTACACAAACTACAAGCTCAAAATTTCGGAAACTCTGTTTCTCCAAACATTCAAGCACTGCTGGCAGATATTCATATTCTGCCATAACAGGTAGGGCAATATATATTTTTAAAGAAGTTTGAGAGTTCATCCAGGTATGCATTGTTTTTGCAAATTTAAATAAGCACATTTTTATTTATTGGGTTACGATTATTAACCAAATGACAAGGGTGATAAAAGGCATCGAAATTACATGTAAAAATATTTTTCTGTTTATGTTGTAAACTGATTGATAATGAATTATAAATAGAAGGAATGATGTAAACCATGAGATAAGGGTAGTAGTTGGCTTAAAGCTTATAATTTTGCTAAAACCTTTGTCATGAGTGAAAATGAAATGCCAATTCATCATCGCAATTTGATTCTTACGCTTATATTGATTACCTCATTTGCGAATCCTTTCATGGGGTCATCTATTAATCTTGCTTTACCTGCCATTGGTTCATATTTTGAACTCCATGCTGTGATGATGAGTTGGGTAGCCATGTCGTTTTTATTGTCATCGGCTGTTTTGATGGTACCTTTAGGGAAGGTAGCCGATATCATTGGGCGCAAGAGAGTATTTGTTGGAGGGACAGTTTTATTTTCGTTGAGTTCGATTTTTTGTGCTATAAGCCCGAATGTAGGTCTTTTACTGGCTTCACGTGTGCTACAAGGGGCTGGAGGTGCAATGATGTTTGGGACGAATATGGCCATTATTACGGATATTTTCCCTGCCAACGAAAGAGGTAAAGCTATTGGTACTAATGTTATGGCAGTTTATTTAGGATTATCGCTTGGCCCTCTTATTGCTGGTTTCCTCGTTAAAAATTGGGGCTGGCAAAGCATTTTCTTTCTAACTGCTATTCCAGTTGCATTTGTGGCTATTGCCATGCCCATTCTCGTAAAATCAGAATGGAAGAGTCCTCATTCAGAACAGTTTGATTGGAAAGGAGGATTCTTATATGTCATCGCCATGTCGGCATTTATGTATGGTTTTAGTCATCTCCCGAATCACTGGGCTATTATATTGGCTTTCATTTCTTTAATTGGATTGTATTTTTTTGTAAGAATGGAGATGAGATCCGATTTTCCAGTATTCGATATGCGATTGTTGAGTCACAACCGACTATTTGCCATGTCGAATCTGGCAGCTTTACTCAATTATGCTATTACGTTTGCCATTACTTTTATGCTGAGTCTGTATCTGCAATACGTAAAAGGTCTTAATCCACGCGATGCCGGTTTGATTCTGGTGATTCAGCCTGCAATGATGGTGATTGTATCCTATTTTTCTGGCCGTATGTCCGATGTACACGATCCGCGTATTTTAGCTTCTGCAGGCATGAGCATCATCACAATTGGTCTTTTGGCGCTCATCCCCTTGGGAACAAACTCCTCCCTCATTTATTTAATGGTAATTCTTGGTGTGATTGGAATAGGTTTTGGTTTGTTTAGCTCACCCAATACAAATGCCATCATGGGTTCGGTTGAGAAAAAGTATCTGGGGGTGGCCTCAGCAACGGTAGGTACTATGCGTCTGACCGGTCAAATGATCAGCATGGGGATTGCTACATTAGTAGTGAATATCTTCCTTGGAGATTCCAAGATTCAAACAGAAAATTTATCATCATTCCTCCAATCGCAACGAACTACATTCATCATCTTCGTTATTTTGGGCATATTAGGTGTTTGGGCTTCAATGGCGCGTAAATCGGAAAATATTGCCAAATAAGAATTAAGGAATTATAAATTTCATGTTACTTTCTAAATTTGGCTCAGAGCTTAGTAATAAAGATACCATGCCAGCTAATAACTCACAAAAAATCTTTTTTTTGATAAAAAATTGATTAATTCCCCTCAGCCCATTGAGAATAACCTCCTGGTTTTGTATACTATTAATACAAGTTTTCCTAATTTTCTCAGGAATGCCTCGAGTTACAATATCAATGAAGACACAATTTATATGTATAGTACTTTTACAAATTTACTCAGCAACAAGAATTGGGAAGAAATTCCTGGGTAGCCAAGGCTAAATTAAAAATCTTTCATTCTCTCTTTTTCCGATTATCGACGTGATTTCATAATTTCGCCGTTAAAGAATCATTCCAATTTATCAATAAATTTCATTAATCGTAATCTTTTATGATAAATCAACAATTACTTCAGCCTGAGAGCATTGCCATTATAGGTGGTAGCAACGATATTACCAAACCCGGGGGGAAGGTATTGAAAAACCTTTTAGATCATCATTTCAAGGGGAAGCTTTATGTGGTGAATCCTAAGGAAACTAAAGTACAAGGCTTAGAATGTTATCATGATGCTCGCGATCTCCCGTCAATCGATCTCGGTATACTAGCCATTCCGGCACGTCTTTGTCCGGAATCCGTAAAGGTTTTGGCTGAAACGAAAAACACTAAGGCATTCATTATATTTTCGGCTGGGTTTCATGAAGAAAGTCAAGAAGGAGCAAGGTTGGAGCAAGAAATTGTAGAAACTGTCAATAAAACTGGTGGTTGTTTAATTGGGCCCAACTGTATTGGTGTAATGACACCATATCATACTTCGGTCTTTACCACCCCTATTCCTGAATTAGTGCCTGATGGAGTTGATTTTATCTCTGGCAGTGGAGCCACAGCTGTTTTCATTATGGAATACGCCATCACTAATGGATTAAAATTTTCGAGTGTTTTCTCTGTAGGCAACAGTGCCCAAATTGGTGTTGAAGAGGTTCTGGAATATTTAGACATGCATTTCGATCCTTTACAGAGTTCGAAAATCAAATTATTGTACATCGAAAGCATTGAGAAGCCTGACAAACTCTTAAAACATGCTTCCTCGCTCATAAGAAAAGGATGCAGAATAGCGGCAATAAAGGCTGGGACGAGTGCCGCAGGAAGTCGTGCAGCAACTTCGCATACAGGAGCTCTTGCTAGTAGCGATACTGCCGTTGATGCACTACTGCGTAAAGCTGGAATCGTAAGATGCCATAGTCGGCAAGAATTAGCTACTGTAGGAGGTATATTTACTCATCCACCGCTGCCGGGGAATCGTATGGCCATCATCACACATGCCGGAGGTCCTGCAGTTATGCTCACAGATGCACTCTCTAACAATGGCATAGAAATTCCTCCTCTCGAAAGTCCCGAACTTCTCTCGAAACTTTATCCGGGCTCCTCTGTAGCCAATCCTATAGATTTTCTCGCCACAGGTACAGCCACTCAGCTTGCCGAAATTATCGACTACTGCGAAAACCGCTTCGAACAAATAGATGCTATGGCTGTGATTTTTGGTAGTCCCGGCCTTTTCGAAGTTTACGATGTTTACAAAGTGCTGGACGAAAAAATGCGAAGCTGTCGAAAGCCTATCTTCCCTATCCTCACCTCCATCATCAACGTAAAAAAAGAAATAGAATATTTTATTTCACTGGGTCATGTAAACTTTCCAGAAGAAGTAGTCTTTGGTAATGCACTCACCAAGGTTTACAATACCCCTCCTCCCGCTGCACCCCCAACCATCCTAAAAATTGACATAGACAGAATTCGAGAGGTAATTGATAGAGCATCAGCTGGATATCTTCTTCCTCAGGATGTTCAGGAATTATTGGATGCCAGCGGCATCCCACGAGCCAAAGAAATAGTTGCCCAAAATATGGATGAAGCCTTAAAAGCAGCTCAGATTATAGGTTTTCCCTTGGTCATGAAAGTTATAGGTCCTATCCACAAAACTGATGTAGGTGGCGTTGCTCTTAATATTTCCGACATAGAACACGTAAAAGAAAACTTTATAAAACTCATCTCGATAGAAGATGCGGTGGGCGTGCTTTTTCAACCTATGCTCTATGGTACAGAGCTTTTTATAGGAGCCAATTGGGAACCCAAATTCGGCCATCTTATCCTTTGCGGAATTGGAGGCGTACTCATAGAAACTTTAAAGGATTTTTCGACTGCACTTGCACCTTTGAACCATGACGAAGCTGTTAGCATGATCCTTAACCTGAAAACTTATGGCCTTTTTAAAGGAGTAAGAGGGCAAGAAGGAATTAATGAAAGCATTTTTACCAATATTTTGTTGAGAGTTTCATCATTATTACAAGCGGCTCCAGAAATTCGTGAAATGGACCTCAATCCTCTTTTAGGAAACTCGAAAAGTATTACTACGGTAGATGCCCGCATTAGAATAGAAAAATAAGTAAACAGGGGAAAAAGCATCAAGTTAATGGTTAGAAAGTTGGAAAGTAGAAAAGTTCTTAAAGTTCATAAAGTTAGAAAGTTAGAAAGTTCATAAAGTTAAAAAGTTAGAAAGTTGGAAAGTTAGAAAGTTTATAAAGTTGAAAAATGTATTGTAAGAGCTTGAGACATGGAGAAACAGGATCAGGAGGATAGTGATAATATTTCGTCCTAATGATTCTTTACACGAGATTTGTGCAATAATGATGATTGTTCACAAAAAAAGTAGTATTAATCCTGAATTAGGATTATGAGACATGGTTTAAATTGCTATTCAAATCAAAAAAGAAACAAGAGAAAATGACCAACTAATTTATTTAAAAAAAAAATAAGAATTTGCGCCAATAGAGAAAAAAGAAGCAATTTAGCATTTGGAAAATTGAAACAAAAAAAGAGAAATCATGGAATCCAATCTGAATACTTTATCGGAGATGTTTAAGATGGAATCAACCATTTGTGCACCAGCCACTCCTCAGGGCACAGGAGCCATTGCCATTATTCGTCTCTCAGGACCCGATACTTTTCGTATCATCGGAAAAGTATTTCAACCTTCAAAATCGGGGTTAAGAGTCGAGGACATGAAGAGTCACACGGTTCATTTGGGAAATTTTCATGATGAAGATGAAATCATAGACGAGGGTCTGCTAACAGTGTTTCTCGCACCACATTCCTATACAGGACAAGATGTAGCTGAAATATCGTGCCATGGTTCGAGGTATATTCAAAACACATTACTTGCTTTATTGATGAAGCATGGAGCTGTGATGGCGAAACCTGGAGAATTTACCCTCAGAGCTTTTTTGAATGGGAAAATGGATTTATCTCAGGCCGAAGCCGTAGCTGACCTTGTAAATGCAGAAGCACGATTGGCTCATCAACTCGCCATCCGACAGATGCGTGGTGGATTTTCGTCGGAAATACAGCAAATGCGCCAAAAACTTATCGACTTTACATCTCTTATAGAATTAGAACTCGATTTTCCGGAAGAAGACGTTGAATTTGCCAATCGCGAGCATCTGCTCGAACTACTGTGTGAAATCCGAGAAAAGCTCCATAACCTCATCGAATCATTCCGTTATGGTAATGTCATAAAACACGGAATTCCTGTTGCCATCATAGGTAAGCCCAACGTAGGGAAATCAACCTTACTTAATGCCCTTTTAAATGAAGATAGAGCCATAGTATCCGAAATCCCGGGTACTACACGCGATAGCATTGAGGATACCATGGTTATAGAAGGAATTACTTTCCGCTTTATCGATACGGCTGGGCTTCGTCAAAGTGAAGAACCCATCGAATCGTTGGGCATAGAAAGAACCTATGAAAAAATTAATCAAGCCCGTATCATACTTTATGTTTTCGATGTAAACCAAACTACTATAGAAGAAATAAAGGAAAACCTCGAAGATTTTCAGCACCATTTAACCAACTTCGATAAAAAGTTCATTTTAGTAGCTAATAAAATAGACCTTCTCATCGAATCGCCACGACAGTTTGCCGATTTCGTAGAACTCGATACCGTTTTCATTTCGGCCAAACGAAACGAAAACATCCAGCAGCTAACCGATTTACTCGTCAATACCGTGAATGAACAAATCAATACAGACGTTACCATCATTTCGAATGCCCGACATTTGGAAGCTATTCAGAAAACCGACCTGGCACTTCAAAAAGTAGAATCCGATATTAAACAAAATCTCTCTCCCGATCTTCTCTCCGTAGATATTCGTTCGGCCCTTTACTATCTTGGGGAGATTACAGGCAGTATATCCAACGAAGATATACTCGAAAACATATTTAGTAAATTTTGTATCGGAAAGTAATTCATCTTAACGACATATAGTCAAAAATAGATAACTTATTGAGATATTGATGTAACCTTTTAAATATCGAAATAAAAGCACAGATAACAAACAAAAAGTTTAATCGAGTGGGTAAGGGGATTGCTCCCCCGCTCTCTCGCACCGGGCAGTTTCTTCTATTAGTGTAATACTTCATAGTTTAATAAGCTGTATAAACCAAGTACATTGAACCAGGCTGTTCCCATAGCCTCACGAACCTCGGGAGTGACTGATTTACTGTAAACGGTTACGTTTTTTTGGGGTTCTTCGCAATCCATCTCTCGCTCGCCCTCCGTTTGTCAGCCTTCTATCAGGTTTCTCTACTTCAGCAAGTTGTCTTTGCTTATGGCTTCTTTCAGATCTGCAGACACCCACAACACCCGTTCGGCTGAGCTCACGGCCGAAGCCTTGCCATCTGCTATCACTTCCTCTCAACCTAGTGTGTGCAAGAACTATTATCATACAAGAGGTAGTGGATGCCCGACATACAAATTAGTAAAACATATGTAAACGCAACTATTTTTATTAAAAAAATAATAGTTTACCATATTGATATCATGTAATTTATCATTCAATATCCAGCATAAACTCGCAAGTAGTTTACGCAAGTTTGATATTTTGTATTTAAAAAAGTTGTATATTCGTTCCGTAAATAAGACGTTGTATGCTATGGTAGAAAGACACTTCAGCATGTAAATGACAACAAAAAATATTGATAAAGAACTGATAAAATTTGAATTATATGTCTAAACTAAATGTTGACCAAAAAACAATAATGTTACTATTTTCGGATAAGAAATCTGATTTTCTAATCCCAGACTACCAAAGACCATATGCGTGGGAAGAAACTCAATGTCAAACACTTTGGGATGATATTTTTTCATTTGCTTTTCCTGATAACAATTGCGACAAATTTGATAGCAATGAAGAATATTTTTTGGGCTCAATAGTTACATTTGAAAATGAGAACAATAAGCAGGAGGTAATTGACGGACAACAACGTTTGACTACATTAATGCTACTATTACGAGCGTTTTATGCCAAATTTGGCAATATGCAAGACGAAAAATCAAAAAGCACACAAAAGAGGATTTCTCAATGCTTGTGGAAAACAAATGAGTTTGGAGAAGCGAATTTGAATGTTTTGAAAATTGACTCTGAAGTTGCCACAGACAATGACAAAGAAGAGTTTCTTGATATTCTAAAAACGGGTAATGTAAACAAAGAGCAACAAAGTAATTACGCTAAGAATTATCGGTTTTTTCAGGAAAAAATTGATGCCTTTTTAAATGAATATCCTTCTTATTTTGCTTATTTGCCTGCAAGAATTCTCGGGAATTGCATTCTTTTGCCTGTTGAAGCAGAATCCCAAGATACCGCGTTAAGAATCTTTTCAACCTTAAACGACAGAGGTCTTCCTCTTTCTGATGCAGATATTTTCAAAGCACAATTTTATAAGTATTATAGTGTCAAAAGCGCAAAGGAATCTTTTATCGAGCAATGGAAAGAACTTGAAGAAGTTTGTGGAAGGATTTTTCGGCCTTTAAATGGTACTCCTATGGATGAACTATTTACAAGGTACATGTATTTCATACGTGCGAAACAAGGAAATAAATCAAGTACAACTGAGGCTCTTCGAAAGTTTTATGAAAAAGACAAGTATTCAATACTTAAGAAAGATGAAACATTGCCAAATCTTAAAATTTTAGCAAATTTTTGGAATGATGTCTATCATCAAAATCCTGATAGATTTTCAAATAGTATTCTGAAAAAGCTTTTTGTCCTTAATTATGCCCCTAATGGTATGTGGACTTACTTTTTGTCGGTATATTTTCTGCAAAACAAAGATGAAAATGAGCAATTAGAGGAGAATAAATTAGATAATTTTTTAACGAAAATAATTGCTTTTGTTTGGGCATATTCTTTTACAAATCCAGGTGTAAATGCTCTCCGTACACCTGTTTATGCTGAAATGATTAATATTGTAACTGGGAAAGCAGTAAATTTTGCTGACTTCAAGTTTGACGAAAATACTCTTTCAACGGCAATTACAAATTTCGAATTTAAAAATGGAAGACCTATAACAAAATCAATGCTTACTTGGTGGGCTTTTAATAACGATCTTCAATCATTGCCAACATTTAACACTACCTTTGAAATTGAACATATTTTTGCCAAAAAAAGACAAGAAAATGATAAGTCACTTCAAAATATTAAAAACCTTGAATCTCTTGGTAATAAAGCAATACTTGAAGAGAAAATTAATATAAGAGCATCGGATTATAGATTTACAGACAAAATCAAATATTATCAAGGATTTACTAATGATAAGGGACAATCTAAACAAGGAACAATAAATGCAGAATTATTAAATCTTGCGACTTCAAAAAGTGATTTTACAGAAAAAGATATTGAGAATAGAAATCGTAAAATTATTGATGGATTTATCTTATTTCTTAAAGAGAATGAATTACTTAAATGACAACAAATTGAATATATTTAACAACAAACCACAGCACACAACATCGTGTATAAAAAATTGGGGTTGAAGTGGTTAAATCGAGCGTTCTGCCACACATTGGCGTTTGTGTCGGCGGATAGGAACGAAGCCCGCAATCCCCAACGTTTTATACACGTGACCGTTATACGCAATCGGACTTCGGCGAATAAAAGAACGTAGGAGGTTTAAATCATAGCAAAATTAGAAAAACTGATAAGCCTGTAAGTGTGCTTCTTGAAGAACTTGGAGAAGGAGCACTAGGATTGCCAGAAATACAAAGAAGTTATGTATGGAACAGGCCACAAGCCAGAGACTTGATAGATTCTCTATACCGTGAATACCCATCGGGACTTATTCTTCTATGGAAACCAAAAGAGCTACCTGAACTACGAGATACAGCTCTTGTCGAGAATAGCAAAAAAGCACCTGATTTCTTGATTTTAGACAGACAGCAAAGATTAACATCCTTAACGAAGGTATTTAGTGGAGAAATAGATGTTTATTTCAATGTTGAGGAGGAATCATTTCAGATTTATAGCCAAAAATTGAAGGCAAACCCCTTGTGGATTTCTGTAAAGTAAGTGATTAACGAAGGTGCAGTTAAAGTCTGGCGGAAACTAAAACCACAATTAAATTCGCATTCCTTGCAGGTTGATGAGTCGAAATTAGACGAATACATTGATAGATTGTCTGCTCTGGAAAAAATTAAAGAATATCACTATCCCGTCATGATTATACACACAGATGATTATGAAGAAATTACAGAATCGTTCATAAGAGTCAATTCAAGAGGAACTAGGCAAAGAGAAGCAGAATTAGCGATGGCTTAACTTGCATTTCATTGGCCGGGAGCTTTGGTTAAGGAATTTGAAGGAGCTTTGGAGGAGTATGAACAGGCAAACTACGATTTAGAAACCCGTTTTCTGATGAGATGCTTTGTTGCTGTTAGCACTAATCAAAGCAGATCTATGTATTTGAGTGCTTTATAAAAGAAAAGCCCTACCGAACTTAAGGATATATGGAGAAGAACCAAGAAAGCTGTCGATCACACCATTAACTTCTTAAGAAACAATGCTGGAATCGAGTCGTCAGACTGGATACCTTCTATAAATGCGCTCGCCCTCCGTTTGTCAGCCTTCTATCAGGTTTCTGTGGATTGGGTAAAGGCATTTACCAATTTTGCTTCGTTCAGATTTGCAGACACCCTCAACACCCGTTCGGCTGAGCTCACGGCCGAAGCCTTGCCATTCGCTATCACTTCCTCCCAACTCGCTGTGTACAAGAACTTTCATCTTGCGAGTAGTAGTGTATGCTCGACATATTAAAAAAGGAAGCCGTCTCAAAATTTGTTGAAACGGCCCCTTCAGTTAAACCTACACCTCTAAAAACTTACTTAACCATTATTTTTTTAATCACCTGACCAGAAGGAGAATTAACGATGAGGATGTATAAACCCGAGTTGAGGTTGGATGTTTGAATACTAAGCAAATGTTCACCCGATGACATTTCGCCCTGATTCGAAGCAAATACTACACGTCCCAGATTATCAATGACTTTGAAAGAAATATTGAGAGGTTCATCGAGAAATATTCGTAAATATACTTTATCGGAAGCTGGATTAGGATAAATGTCGTTTACGATGAAATTCAACGGAATTTCATCGTTTATTCCAGTATTATCCCAATAAGAATCAGATAATAATGTTGAATTGGGAAGAGGCAAAAAATCAGGGGCTATGAAATTAAAAGGATCTGTGACTTCAAGACTAGCTATATCGAACAAACTATCATTTTTGAAGTTTTCTGTCATAAAGAAAGAGCGTTCGAAGTTAGAATAGAAATAATCTGCCATTCCGGCCATCACATTATGACGGAAATTGAGAATACCATTGGTAGCGTTTTGTTGAGTTTTATCACCATCGAGGTATAAACCTACTGGGAATCCAGTAAATACGGAATTATAAACATTGATGGCAGTATTGCGGCGCAAATGTAAGGCTCTTTTATAATTACTGTTGATTGAAGTAGTAGGATCCTGTTTGGGTCCGAATACACTAATATTAGAAAATATGGGATGAGTAATAGGAGTATTATCAGAACCCTGTCCATCGTTGTCGGATTCGAAGGCATTAGAACCCGAGCCTGGATCGGCAATCACAGGATCGCGAAGAGCTACGCCATATTGAACCATTCCACGATATCCATAGTCTGTATCGAAGTCATCGTCCCATGTACGGAAAGAGATAAGGTGCTTTGCATTCACGGTACCGCCAAACCATTCGAAGGCATCATCACCACAGTAAGAAACTTGGATATAATCCAGAATAGTGCCACTACCAACCCCACCAAGAGTGAGTCCATTGATTTCTTTATCGGGCACGAAGGGAATACCTGGAAACTCAATGCGAACATATTTTAGTATTCCTGAATTATCATTATCATTAGGATTGGCGCCACCACCATATATACTCGTAGGTCCGCCTTCTATAATAGCTTCTCCTCCTGGAACATTGATGGATGCCGTCCCACAAAGAATCACTCCACCCCAGTCGCCATACGAACGAGATCCTACGGGTTCATTAGAAGTAAACACAATGGGATTATCCACTGAACCTTCGGCTATCATACGACCACCTCTTTCTACAATTAAGGTGCCTTTGGTAGCTTTATCACCACGAATGATAGTTCCTGGTGCAATAGTTAATGTGGCTCCATTTCTAACATAAACATATCCTTTAAGCAAATAAACCGTATTGCCAGGAGAAGGAAGAAAATTAGGAGATGTGAGATCGAAAGGATCGAGTATCATTAATTCTTCATTAGTTACCAGAGTATCATTATTGCGGGACTGCGTAAGGAAATATTGACGTTCGAAGTCAGAGGCAAAAAAGGACCCCATACCCGATAATATGCAATTTTCAACTTGCAGTTCGTTGTTAGTAGCATTGGTCTGAGAAGCGGTTCCATCTATAAATAAACCGGTAGGGAAGCCTGTAAATATGGAGTTATATACACTAAGCTTGGTATTCCTGCGCAAATGCATAGCTCTTTTATAATTTGCGTTGACGGGTGTGCTTAGATTATATTTTGGCCCAAAAATGCTAACATTCGAGAAAATAGGATGAGTAACAGGTACATTCTGGCTCCCCTGTCCATCGTTGTCGGATTCGAATCCATTGGAACCCGAGCCTGGATCGGCAATATCGTTATCGCGTAGTGCTACCAAAAATTGTAATTTTCCTCTGAAGCCGTAGTCGGTATCAAAATCATCGTCCCATGTACGGAAAGAGATAAGGTGCTTTGCATTCACGGTACCACCAAACCATTCGAAGGCATCATCACCACAGTAAGAAACTTGGATATAATCCAGAGTAGTGCCGCTACCAATCCCACCAAGAGTGAGTCCATTGATTTCTTTATCGGGCACGAAGGGAATACCTGGAAACTCAATGCGAACATATTTTAGTATTCCTGAATTATCATTATCGTCGGGATTGGCGCCTCCTCCATACATACTGGTAGGTCCACCTTCGATAATAGCCTCACCTCCAGGAACATTGATGGTTGCCTTACCACAAAGAATCACACCGCCCCAGTCGCCATAAGTACGAGACCCAGCAGGCTGATTCGAAGTAAATACAATAGGATTGCTATCCGTACCTTCGGCAATTAAACGAGCTCCTCTCTCAATGATTAAAGAACCTTTTGTTTCCTTGTCGCCACGTACTAAAGTACCAGCCTCTATGGTAAGGGTGGCCCCTTCACGAACATACAAATATCCTTTAATTAAATAAATGTGATTGGCTGTCCATGTGCTGTTCTGAGTAATTTCGCCTTCTACAATTACATCAGGTGTACCATAATCGGAAAACTGAGGCGTCCAGTTTGTCCAGCCTTCTGTCCAGTCAACAGTTCCGAAAGCACCAATATAACTTACATTTTCAAAAAAAGGATCCTGTAAATTGGAATTAATGAATGAGGCGCTTCCAAAAACAGGAGAAGAATGAGGAGCCCAAGTCGTATTACTGGAAATTTCTCCACTAATTTCCTGAGTGGCTACTGGATAATTCGTATTTTGAGGATTCCAGTTCGTCCAGCCCACAGTCCAGTCGTTAGTCCCAAATGCCCCCCTAAAAGGAACATGTTCGAAAAATGGATTATCAATGTTATTCTGCGCAGTTAAAACACCGAAAAACATAAACAATCCCGCAAGAGTAAAAATCAGTCTTTTCATAAATCTGTTATTTGTAATTTTTCATGGCAAAACTATTATAGGCCGATGGGGATAATATTAGGATGACTTTAAACCTACGATAAGTTATTGTTAAGTAAGTATAATTAATTAATTATCAAAAATTTAGTATTATAATTCCTCTATTCAAAATGAAAGTAATTTTGAGATTCCCTTGGCATGCATTAAACATCATGCTATAATTAAGCTAATCTTATTTAAAAATTCAACAAGCTAAAAACCCTATTAGCTCAAAAAAAAGACTAAATGAAGAAATTTGATTGAAAATGATAGTGAAATTATTCAAACTTTTTTTCTTGTACCAGTTCTCCATTCTCGTTATACATCAACCATGTGCCAGATTTCACCCCATTTTTATAATTCATGATAAATCGAAGCATTCCATTTTCGTCCCAAATTTTCCATGTACTATCTTTAAGGTCATTTAAATAGTATGCTTCTCCAAGACGAAGACCTTTTTGGCTGAATGTTAGCCATTCACCATGTTTTTTACCCTCTTTATATGATCTCACTTCCTGAAGTTGTCCATTCTCGTAATAAAACATTGATTGACCATCTTCCAGACCGTTTCGAATGCTTCTTTCTGATTTCTTGATTCCATCAGGATAGTATTCGACATGTATACCCGTGTAAAGCATGTCATTTTTATAAAATTTTCCATCAATATAATCGAGCGTCTGGGCTTTAGTGGCAGTTAATGATAAACTAAAAAGAATCAGAATCAGGTATAAATTTTTCATTGAAGTAATATATTCAAACAAATATAAACACTTTTTGAAATATAGGATTTAGAATTTATAAGTTAATCCCAAAGAATAATACGAACCTGGCTTGGTTAAATAACTCACCTGCTGGCGTTGAACGAGGCCTTCGTTAGCCTTTTCAAATTCAATATATTGTTGATATTTAATTGGCTGATTAAGAATGTCCTGAATGCCAAATTTTATTTCAAGATGAGAACGAAAAGATTTGGAAATAGTTAAATCGATTGAATGACGAGGCATTTCGTATATATCTGGGAAATCGAGGCCCACAACCACAATTCTCTTCCCAATCACATTATAAAGCAAGTTGAAAGAGAATTCTTTTTCATCATTTTGGTAATAAATACCCGCATTAACAATAAAAGGCGATTGTCCCATCATAGGTCGTTTATAGGAGCGGGCATAGAACTTGGCCGTGTCTACTTCAATTTCACTTTTTATGTAAGAAGCATTCATTACCAGGCTAAAATGACGAAAATTGCGAAGAAAGCCTTCCTTTTTCCCTAAATTGGCAAATGACTTTCTTATGTCGAGTTCTAATCCAGCACTATATGCACCTAAAGCATTTTGAAAGGTATAATCTCTTCCTGAACCCGAATTAATTTCGATGGTTTCGATAGGAGACATAAAATTTTTATAAAAAGCACCCAATGAAATAATTTCGGCTGCACTGGGATAAAATTCGTATCTCAAATCGAAATTATGGATTAAAGAATTTGTCAAACTATCATTGCCACGAATCACTCTTTTCAATTCGAAGTCATAATAAGCAAAAGGGGCTATTTCTCTGAATTCCGGCCTATTGATGGTCATTCCATAGGAAGCTTTCAGAACAGAGTTTTCATTGATTTGCACTGACAGATTAGCCGAAGGGAAAAACTTAAGTTCATCATTTACATAGTGAACGGGGTCGGAGGCATTATCACTCGAATAGCTATCGAGGGTTTGTTTATTTTGTTCCATTCTCACGCCTGCATATAAATTTAAAAGATTGAAGAGCGGAAATTTGATTCCCGAATAAGCGGCAATCAGCTGATTATCGGCCTGATAGGAATCTGAGGCATTTGTAGTTTCATCGAGCCGTATTCCCGTAGTATTGTTTATATTCTCATCTGAAAAAATACTATCAATAGATTCATAAGGAAGGTTCCAGTCGAAACTCATCATATTGGCAATGACATAACCTATATTTCTGGCTTCGAATTCTCGACTTTTATCCTCGGCATAAAAACCCAATTTTAAAGTAGGTTTAAATGAGCCGAGGGAAAAGCTTCGTTCAAAATTAGCTGCCGAAACCAGAATGTTTTCCGACATATTTTGAAAAACACGTCCAGAAAGTTCAGGAGTAGCGGCAAAAGAGAAACTAACCCCATAGTCACCGTAATGAGGGCTGTTAGGGTCATCTTCGCTTCTCACTGAATGCACTCTTTTGATATCGGGATCATTCTTATCGGCATAGCTATAACCTAAAGTCCAGTTAAGTGAGGTATTCCCGCTTGACCACTGATGATGTCCACCCAATTGACCAGAATAAGTATTGCGCGACTGAAAACGCAGTTCACGTCCTCGAATGGTTTGTCCTCCATAATTATCACGTCCATTGCGGTCGATGTAAGAAAAAGTGCCAAAATGATTGAAAAGATTTCGAAACTCGATTCTTTGATTATTGGAGAAGATAATTTGCCAGTTATGTAATGCTCCAATCCTGATGTTATTTACATAGCGATTATCGTTGAAATAATAAGAAGTATCGGGATGATCATTCTGTTCATTATAAACAATAAAATCGGCCCTGAAGACTTCATCCAGATTATTTGTATTGCTGTAATTCACAGAGGTAATATTCCCAATAGAGGCTTTCCCCACAATAAAACGTTGATTGAAGTTCAGTTGAAAACGTTGATCGGGGATGGCCGTACCAGCAGTAGGCGACCACATATTGTTCAAACTTTGACCTAAGCGTGTAAGTTCTTCTTTATCAGTAACATCATGTAGATGAGCTGGAAAATCTTTTGGTAGAGATAGGTAACCATTGTCTATGCCTAACAATGAAAGATTTCCCGGATGATAGAATTTAAAATCTTTAAAAGTTGTGCCTTGTCTATAGGAAGCAGTATACCCTATTGAAATATTATTTTCATCGGTCAATGATTTGGTTGAAACCATCACTGCTGCACCGGAAAAATCTGCAGGTAGCTCGGCAGAAGCCGATTTATAAACAAGGATATTTTCTATTTGCGAACTAGGGATAACGTCAAAACTAAATGCTCTTGCATCGGATTCTGAGCTTGGTGTAGCAGCACCATTCAGCCAGACATTGTTGTAACGCTGACTTAAACCTCTTACCATAATAAAGCGGTTATCCATTAAAGTAACTCCCGGCAAACGTCGGATGACTTCCGAAGCATCCCTATCCTGTGTTCTCTGAATGGTCTGAGCTGAAATCCCATTGGCAATCACACTACTTTGTCGGATAGAACTTAGTACTGATATTTCCGTGTCGTTACGTCGGCTTGCTGTAACTGTAATCCCTTCAATAGAAGATACTTTTTCTTCTATTTCAATATTAAGAACGATAGTTTGACCCTTTGAGACCTTTACCTTCGGAATAATTTTGGTTGAATAAGAAATAAACGAGACCACCACATTATAAGTTCCTTCGGGTATATTTTTGATTTCATAGTTTCCGTCGAGATCGCTCGAAGCACCCATAGTTGTCCCTTGTAGGATTACATTAGCCCCAACAATGGTTTCATGCGTCTTCGCATCTGTAATCACGCCTTTGATAACACCCTGACCTTTTGCATCATTTAACCCAAAATAAATGGTTAATATTAATGTAAGAAAAATGGAAGCTAATAAATATTTTTGCTGCACTTGTTTGTCAATTAAGTGCGGCAAAGCTACAGGCAGAGTTTTATGTTAAAGTTAAATTTTTATTACTATGTTGTAAAGCAGGCAGAATAGTTTTTAACATAAGACAAATGATTAAGATGACAGATTGTTTTGGTTATGTCTCACATAAGAAAGAATTTCCATAGAAATTTCTTCTATAGATTTACGGCTGACATGAATAACATGCCACTGAGGTTGTTTGCGATAGATGTTATGGGCCCAAGCTAATTCATTTTTTACATACTCGAGGGAGGCATAATCTTCGGCATAACCATTGAGAAATTCCACACGTGTCTGACGCAATTTGCTCAGCTCAAAGGCTGAATTAGTCAAGGCAAAGACTCGTTGTGGAGGAAATTGAAAAAGTTCAGGAGGCGGCTCGATGCCCAGGATAATGGGAACATTGGCCACAAACCATCCCTTATAGGCTAAATAGATGCTCAAAGGGGTTTTAAATGAGCGACTAACACCCACAAGTACAATCTCAGCTTTTGGCAATTCTTCTATGCGTTGGCCATCATCATGCGTAAAGGCAAACTGAATGGCATCTATTCTTTTAAAATATTCTTTATTTAATTGTTGATAAAGGCCTGGTGTACCAGCGGGTTGTTTTTCGAAATGGGCAGAAAGTTTCATTAACAATGGACCCATCAAATCGACTGTTTCGACTATGTAATGCCGGCAGGTGGTTTGCATATACTGGCGGCTCTGTTCGTCTACAAGACTATAAATTATCAAAGCTCCCTCTAAAGAAGCCTTTTCTATAATCTGATCAATTTGCTGCAATGTTCTTATTTCTGAAAAAACCTCTATATCGGTTTCATCTCTCATTTCCTGAAATTGCATCATGGCAGCTTCTAAAGCATAACTTGCCGTACGGCCCGTTCCATCCGATAAAATGTAAATTTTTCGCATAGGATTTAGGTATATTCATTTTTTTCCAAATTTATGAAATGTTATCGAAAATTTTTGGTTCAACATTATTAGCCGAAATTCATGATGCTTTCGAGGTAGATTTCTCCGTAATCTTTCTAAAAACATGGCTTATTAGATTGTAAAAATATTTGCCTAAAGGATAATCGGAAATACTAACCCAAAATTTCAAATCAGAAATGAGACGGCGATAAGTAAACAAATAAATGGGTTAATACCAACTTTAATCTGCAATTATCCATGAGAAAATTTACGAATGTTTGCGATAACCAGTTCTCTCACTGGTTAATCCTGATTATTTCGACGCATATTTACGGGGACTTTCCTCAAAAAATAAATTGGTGAAAATTGAAGAAGAGGTAAATGAAGGCAGGGCGTTAACAAGAAGATTAATAGTTCTCGAAGCGTTCCATATCGCGTTTCTGGTCTTTTTGCTTAATACTTTCGCGTTTGTCGAAGCTATGTTTGCCTTTGGCCAAAGCAATTTCGAGTTTAGCAAAACCTTTTTCGTTGATAAATAAACGTGTAGGGATGATAGTAAATCCCTTTTCTTTCACTTTGGTTTGAAGCCGTTTTAATTCTCTTTTGGTAAGCAACAATTTCCTGGGTCGCTTGGGGTCATGATTGTAATGAGTGCCTAATTCATATTCCGAGATATGCATATTTAATACATACAATTCATTACCTTCGAAGCTGCAATAAGCATCAGTAAGATTTGCTTTACCAGCCCTTATGGATTTGATTTCGGTACCTGTAAGCTGTATTCCAGCTACATAAGTTTCGATGAGGAAATATTCAAATCCTGCCTTGCGGTTTTTAATATTAATATCTGATTTACGTCTCATTTGTGGCAAAATTAGCCAAAATGTATTTAGTCTGCCAGCTTGCTGAATCGAAAGAATGCCTCAGGAAATATAAATAAATATTGTCCATTCGATTTTTCTTTATAGTTTTGCGGTTAAATTATAAAGAATAAATTGCATTGAATGCACGAAGCAAGGACAAAACTTCAGCCCTTGTTTTTTTGTTTTGGAGTAAAGCGAATATTAAATGGCATTTCATTTTTAAAAAATTTATATGGATAAATTAGCAGTAATAGCTTTTGGAGGCAATGCTCTTTTAAGAGGAGATCAAAAAGGGACTATAGATGAGCAGGAAGCAAATGTTTATGAAACATGTTCATATTTAGTGCCTCTTATCAAGCAGGGATATAATTTTGTGATTGGACATGGCAACGGGCCTCAGGTGGGAAATGTTTTACTTCAGCATCAAGCAGGAGAGAAAATGTTTGGCATTCCGGCTCAACCCATCGATTTTTGCGTTGCAGAAACCCAAGGTTCTATCGGATATATGATTGAACAGCAACTTCGTAATGTACTTATTAAGGAGCATCTCGAGCGTGATATTCTAACCATAATTACAGAAGTCATTGTCGATAAAAATGATCCAGCTTTTCAAAATCCGACAAAACCAGTAGGTCCTTTTTACACCAAAGAAGAAGCTAAGAAGATGGAAGCCGAAACTGGTGCAAAGTTTCAGGAAGACCCGAGAGGAAGAGGTTGGCGTAAAGTAGTAGCTTCACCCAGACCCTTACAGATTAACAATGTAAGATCTATCGAAAAACTGGCACGTGATGGACAAATTATTATAGCAGTGGGAGGAGGAGGTATTCCGGTTTTTTGGGTAGAATCGAATAAACTTCAGGGAATAGATGCAGTAATAGATAAGGATCTTGCTTCTTCTTTATTGGCCATAGAGATAAAGGCTGACATGTTTATCATTTTGACCGATATTCCAAAAGTTTTCACCAATTTTCATAAACCAGACGAAAAAGCTTTGGACAGGATGAGTGTAGCCGAAGCAAAGAAATTACTTGCTGAGAATCATTTTTCAGAAGGAAGCATGGCACCTAAGGTAAGAGCATGTATTCAATTCTGCGAAAAAACCGGGAAAGAAGCTCTTATCACCATGGCTAACGAATTAGGAAAATCAGGCGCTGGAACTATTATTTATGCTGAATAACATCAATTTTTTAAAATAAAATTTTTAAGGAGAAACAGATATGTCTTACAATTTAAGGAACCGAAGTTTTTTAAAACTTCTCGATTTTAGCCCCGAAGAGATCAAGTTTTTGCTTAGTCTTTCACAAGATTTGAAAAGGGCAAAATATGCTGGAACAGAGAAGCAGCTTTTAAAGGGAAAGAATATTGTTCTTTTATTCGAGAAAGATTCAACGCGTACACGTTGTGCCTTTGAAGTAGCCGCATTAGATCAGGGTGCCCATGTTACTTACATTGGACCCTCGGGTTCTCAAATGGGGAAAAAGGAATCCATGAAGGATACAGCAAGAGTTTTAGGCAGATTGTATGATGGGATTGAATATAGAGGTTATTCACAAGAGATTGTAGAAACATTGGCGAAATACTCTGGAGTTCCCGTATGGAATGGATTAACCAATGAATTTCATCCTACTCAAGTTTTGGCAGATTTACTTACCATGATGGAGCATTCTGACAAGCCGTTGAACCAGATTTCATTTGCCTATTGTGGAGATGCCAGAAATAATATGGGTAATTCTCTTATGGTTGGAGCAGCAAAGATGGGAATGGATTTCAGAGCGGTTGCTCCTAAAAAATTATGGCAAAATGAAGAATTGGTTAGTAGCTGTCGGAAAATTGCTCAACAGACTGGAGGTAGAATTACCTTAACCGAAAGCGTAGATGAAGGAGTAGCAGGAGTAGATTTTCTTTATACTGATGTGTGGGTTTCGATGGGAGAGCCAGCTGAAGTTTGGGCCGAGAGAATTCATTTACTCAAACCCTATCAGATCAATAGGGATTTGGTACAAAAAACAGGCAATCCCCATGTTAAATTCCTTCATTGCCTGCCCTCGTTTCATAACCGCGAAACCAGCATAGGTGAAGAAATTTATCAAAAATTTGGATTGGAGAGTATGGAAGTTACGGATGAGATTTTCGAATCGCCAATGTCTTTAGTATTTGATGAAGCCGAGAATCGACTTCATACTATAAAGGCAGTCATGGTAGCTACTTTAGGGTCATAGATGAAATAAAAAATACAGCTCATTTTTTGGAAAGTTTTGCAATACGAAACCCGTTCCGATTGAATGGTAACGGGTTTTTTATTTAGGGGAAAAAGGAAAGATTAGGAGCTATCAAGCAGGTAGGAGCATTACTCTCCCGTCCTCTCCCGTCCTCTCCCGTCCTCTCACACCACCCGACATGCCCTCGCACCGAGCAGTTTTTCCTATTGGTGTAATGTTTCGAAATTTAATCCCAAACCCTCCAAAAATTAGGTAATATAATTTCAAAAAAGCAGAATAATCGCATAAATAGTTTGTTTATTCGATTTTTTTGTTGTTTCTTTGTATTACCTAAATAAGTAATATATGGAAACAAAACAAAAACACCCCGATTGGGCACTGGTACATAAAAAACCAGGCACGGAACTTAAATGTATCAATGGAAGATATTATCTATATGGCGTAAAATCAGTTTACGACAAAAAGCTTAAGCGACCACGAAAAATATCGCTTGGCATTTTGGGAAGCATTACCAAAGAGGAGGGTTTTATACCCTCAGAGAAGCAACAATTGAAAATTAAAAGCAGTAAAACCTACTACAACAAACAGGTGTATTCTCTTGAATATGGCTTCTCCAAGTGGCTCATAGATACGTTGGAGAAAGAAGGCATTTTAGAGGATTTAAAAAGACTTTTCCCTGATTTATGGCAATTTATAGTTTCGATGATCTATTGCCGGGTTGCTTATCAAAGTCCTTTGAAAAACATTCCCTTTCATCTTCAGCAGTCAGATATGTTAAATCTACTGGGTTGGAGCGAAAAGATGAATGACCAAAAGATAAGCGATCTTCTCTTTGAGCTGGGTTGCCGAGAACAATCCATTCATCGGTTCATGCAGCCCAAGGACCGGCAAACCAGAACCATATTGATTGACGCTACCGATATTGTACTTCAATCCAATCATATTTCCTTATCTGAAGAAGGGTATAACTCCAGGATGGATTTTCAGCCCCAGTTTGTTTTACTCTACCTCTACGATGCAGTATCGTTGCGACCTTTATATTACAGGATGCTTGCGGGTAATATCAGGGAAATTTCAGCGATGAAAAACACGATAAAAATCAGCGGCTTGGAACATTGTACCTATATTGCAGATAAAGGCTTTTTTTCTGAAGCCAATGTCTCAGAGCTTGAGCGTATGGGAATGCAATACATGATCCCCTTGAAAAGGAACAACCAAAAAATCAATTATAAAGCTCTTGAAAATATTGAACAAACAGATAATTATTTTGAATTCTCAAAACGGTTTATCTTTCATGCCGATACGAAAGAGACGGGAAACAGAAGAATCGAGGTGTTTTTGGACGGAAAGCTCAAAGAGCAGGAAAAAGCCGATTATCTGTCCAGAATACAATCACTGCCGGAAAATTTCTCAAAACCCAGGTTCAACGAACTGGTGAACACCATGGGGACACTCGCCATAATGCACAACACACAAAATACTCCAAAGGAGTTGTACCATGAATATAAAAGTAGAGGGGACATCGAGCAATTCTTTGATCACCTGAAAAACACATTGGACGCCTCATCATCCAGTATGCAGCGTGAAGAATCTCTCAATGGCTGGATGTTTATTAATCATTTAAGCATGCTGGTTATATACAGGTTATTTGAAATCTTAAAAACAACGCCTCTTAATAAACAGGATAAACTCTTACATAAATACTCTCTGATGGATGCTGTTGATCATCTTAAGTCGGTAAAGAAAATAAAATTTGCACCCGATGAATTCGTGATTGCCGAAATTAATAAACCAACAAAAAAATTACTGGAGAAAATGAAAATATCTATTACCTAAAAATTTAGGGTTTGGGTTTAATGATAAGCCGTATCAACTAAGTTATTGAACCAGGCTGTTCCCATACCTCATGGGCTTGAGGATTGCCTGATTTACTGTAAACGGTTACGGTTGGTTTTGGGGCACTTCGCAATCCATGACTCACTCATCCTCTGTTTGCCAGCCTTCTATCAGGTTTCTGTGGATTGGGTAAAGGCATTTACCAATTTTGCTTCGTTCAGATTTGCAGACACACTCAACACCCGTTCGGCTGAGCTCACGGCCGAAGCCTTGCCATTTGCTATCACTCCCTCCCAACCGGGTGTGCAAGAACTATTACCATACAAGAGGTAGTGGATGCCCGACATACAAATTACTAAAACATTCGTAAACGCAACTATTTTTATTAAAAAAATAATAGTTTATCATATTGATATCATGTAATTTATCATCCAATATCCAGCATAAACCCGAAAGTGGTTTACGTAAGTTTGATATTTTGTATTTAAAAAAGTTGTATATTCGTTGCGTAAATAAGACGTTAGCAACAAATTTAAAAACCAATAAACAGACAAAATATGGCAATATGGAAATCATACAGAATTTCAGACATTATAACTGAAATTGAAGAGGAAAAATTTGTTCTTCCTGTAATTCAAAGACGACTAGTCTGGGACGAGGAAAAAATGGAAATGCTTTTTGACACCTTACTAAAAGGTGACTCATTTGGAGGTATTATGGTTATTGAAGAAGAAAGGGACACAAAACCATTATTTAATTTCCGCCCTTTTACAAAAGATGGAGAACCAATACTGTCAAGACAAATTGATAAATTAACTCAACTTAAAAACTTTGTAATTGATGGACAGCAACGACTTCAAACATTTTATATTGGATTGAAAGGAAGTATAAATGGAAGAGTGTTATATTTCGACTTATTCAGTGATTATAATACTGAATTTGAGTTTAAGTTTGAAAACGATGAAAGTAAATTACCAAAGCAATCAAAAGATAATAATGGCAGACCAATTTCAGAACATAATTGGTATTTAGCAAGTGACTTATTTATGCGATTGAAAGAAACAAATGATGAAGATCAAGTTGCAAACGAGATTATTAAATCTCAAAATCAAACAGACGACACCAAAAAAACTCACATAATAAAAAATGTAAAAGCATTTTATAAAAACGTTATAACTGCTGAAACACTTGGCGTATCTAAAGTTGTTGTGAATAAAACATTAAATGAAATTAATAATAGACAAAAAATTGTTGAACTTTTTAGACGATTAAATGATGGTGGCACAAAACTATCGCCATTTGATTTAGTGGCTTCGATTCTAAAGGGTTTTGAATGGCAAATGGAAGCGTTTCTTGATGAAGTATTAAATGAATTTAAGGATATTGGATTAAATCAAGATAATTTAATAAAACTTGTATTTATATTACAAGACAATGATAGCAAAGAAATGGTTGACATTTCTGCTGCTGACGCTGAATTTGCAATTAAGAATAAAGATAGAATTAGGAATACACTTTTGTGTTTAAGAAAGTTTCTAATCAATTCGGACTTATATAATTATTACAAGGAAGGAAATAGATCATTTATTCCTTTATTCTTTGTTGCCTATCATTTATTCCATAAACAGATCACTGACAAAGAAGTTGAAACATACTTTGATAATTATGATGCAAATAATCCTGAATTTCTAAGAATTAAAAAATGGATTTATTATTCACTTGTCAATGGCGTTTTCCGTAGTAAGGGTGCAGGATGGATTCCATATAAAACAGGGATTAAAAAAATACTAGAAAAGCTAAAGGCATATAAAAATCAGGATTTTCCAACTCAAGAAATATTTAAAGTTTACTATGTCCACGGAATAACATTTACAGAGATAATTGATTTAAGTAAACTTGACGTTTTTGATAGTCAATTTATGTACTACCTAATTTATGATAAAGAGCAAACAGTGAGAGTTCAAGACATTGACCATATTATGCCTAAAAAGATTTTGGAAAGTATGAATTATGATTGGGCGAAAATAAATAGCATTAGTAATTTTCAACTACTTGATTACAGAACAAATCGCGGTGAGAAAAATGAGAAACCTTTTAAATATTGGATTGACAAATATGTTACAGACAAAGCAGCATACGTGTCAAAACACTTAATTCCACCTGATGAAAGCATTTGGACAGAAGATAAATTTGAAGATTTTATTGCAAAAAGGGCTGAATTAATTTTAGACAAGATAATAACAAATTTAAACTAAAATCGGTTAGTAACAAAGTGTATATGCCATAAGGGCTTCAGTGGTTTTTCAAGCGTTGTAGCCCGCTCAAATTTTCGTGTCAGTAGACAGGATACTGCCTCGCAATCCCTTACGGCACATACACTCGACCGTTGGGTGCAAGTGTAAAAAAATAACGACACATCGGACAATTTGCTATTTAAAGACAAAAAAGGAAAACGAAATAATAAACAGCCCAAGTACAAAACTGCACATTAGTGGTTTACGCAAGTTTGATATTTTGAAATTAAAAATGTTGTATATTTGTTGCGTAAATAAGACGTTATGTGCAACACTGAGAAAATGAAAAGAATTCCGATTATATTACTGATTTTGTTTTCTGCGACTTTTTCATTTTCGCAAAGTGACTCTTTAGAATTTGATAAAAAGGCAAAAGACCGATTTGTCATTTGGTTAATTCCGTCAGCATCAAAAAATATTTATGGGATAGCAATTGGACCTGTAGGATCAGAGGCAATTTGTAACAGACATTATACTAAATACTCACATGGGCTGAACCTACAAATACCAGGACAGGGCTTTTTCCAAACCTTTTATATCAATAAAATGAGATTTAAGGATTTTTACGCAAATGAAAACTCTGATTCTTTAAGCCTTCAAAACACATTCCCTAAAAGAGCAATTCATAATGGGCTTATAATTTCACCATTAGGGACATTTACAGATCAAGTGAATGGAATCTCATTTTCATTGTGGATGAGCATGGGAAAGAAAATAAATGGGCTTTCATTTAATCTTCTCTGGAATTTATACGAACAAATAAATGGAATAACAATTGGATTCGTTAACCATACAGCAGCGACAAAAGGATTACAAATCGGATTTGTAAATAAAACAATAAAATTAAAGGGATTTCAAATCGGACTTTGGAACAAAAATGAAAAAAGGTCATTACCGTTGATTAATTGGAATTTTAAAGACAAAAAAGTGCAGCCTATAACAGCACCTATGCCCAATAGCCTATGAAAGAAAAAATTGAAACGGTAGTGCCCCACATAAAATTTCGTATCGGTGGACAGGTCTGTATCCCGCAATCCCTTACTGCATATAGCCTCAATCGTTATGGTCAAGTGCAAAAAACGACACATCGGACAATTTACTATTTAAAGACAAAAAAAGGAAAACGAAATAATAAACAGCCCAAGTACAAAACTGCACATTAGTGGTTTACGCAAGTTTGATATTTTGTATTTAAAAATGTTGTATATTCGTTGCGTAAATGAAACGTTAGCGGCAATTTTAAAAAAACAACAAAATGACAGAAACACCGAAAATATTTATATCATACAGTTGGACAAATCCTGTTCATGAAGAATGGGTTATTAACCTTGCTGAAAGATTAGTTTCAGATGGAGTTGATGTTGTAATTGACAAATGGAATCTAAAAGAGGGCCAAGACAAATTCAACTTTATGGAGACAATGGTCAAATCGAATGATATTCAAAAAGTTCTAATAATCCTGGACAAAAAATATTCGGAAAAAGCAGAACTGAGAGCTGGTGGAGTTGGCACTGAAACCCAAATAATAAGTCCTAAAATCTACGGTGACGTATCACAAGAAAAATTCATTCCAATTGTTTCAGAGAAAGATGAAAATGGAAAGCCATATGTCCCAACTTACCTTGAAGGGAAAATTTATATAGACCTTTCCGAACAAGATAAATTTGAAGAAAATTATGAGTCTTTATTAAGAAATATTTATCAAAGACCGGCATACAATAAGCCCAAATTAGGGAAAGCTCATAGTTACCTTTTTGAAGAAACACCAATGACTCACAAAACTTCAAGCGATGTTAGAAGTTTAGATAACCAAATTTCAAAATCACCTAGGCGAATTAATTCAATTGTTAGGGAATTCCTTGACGATTTCTTTGATGACCTAAAAGGTTATTCTGTTAATTTTGATTTGACAAGTGATGTAATTGTTTTTGGTAAGGCAATTCACGACAATATTGTTTCATACACATCATTGAGAAATAACTATGTCACATTTCTTGACAAACTATTGAAAAGTGAAATTGAATTTGATATAGATATATTTATCAAATTCTTTGAAAAGCTACCAATACTTAAAGACCCACAAGATGATAGGAATAGTTGGTCACCAAGTGAATTTGACAATTTTCGATTTTTCATTCATGAGATATTTCTTTACACAATAGCCATTGGACTGAAAAATGAAAAATACAAGTTTATTAAAGAAATATTATACTCTGGTTATTTCTTTCAAGGCAGACATGATTATAAAAAAGAAGCTCAAAGGTTTAATGTATTATACAATTATGTGGAAATATTTGACCAATACTACAAACAAACATATTCGAAGGACTACATCAGTCCTATGGCAGACCTAATAATAAAGCGATTGCCTGAAAATGTGAGCTTAGATGACATAATAAATGCTGATTTACTAATTTATTACATTGCTTCTTTAGAAAACCTTCATTGGTTTCCCATAACTTATGTTTACAGAACAAGAGACAACGATAGATTTGAAGTAATATCTAGACTTGTATCATTAAGACACTTTGAAAAAGTAAAAGTTCTTTTTAATGTTAATTCTGTAAAAGAGTTACAAGACAAACTTTTAGCTTTCAAAGAAGCAGACAAAAATCAAAATGGGATTGGGTACTCCGGTTCATTTGGTAAAGTGACTCCTATTTACAATCTTATAGAAATCGAAAAAATTGGAACTATAATATAAATGAAAAACTGCCTACAACACACAATATAGCCAATAAGGGTTTCAGTGGTATGCTAAGGGCTGTTGCCCGCTTCAACTTTTCAGGCAACCTGATACGAAATCGCCCGCAATCCCTCACTGGCCATATTGTCAAACGTTAGCGGCAAGTGCAAAAAACGACACAGCGGACAATTTGCTACATGAAGACAGAAAAAAAACGATAAAATGAACAGCCCACGCACAAAACAATACATTTGCAAACCGTACAAGCCGACACATAGACAAAACCAAAAGAGCCAATTTTTCCACCGCACTAAATGAAAGCAATGGTGATTAAA